>Ga0209483_1000467_pt1 | contig 35505 bp, 39 predicted proteins | sample NGEPerA_FD_184508 | JGI IMG/M metagenome (GOLD analysis project Ga0209483, IMG submission 184508) | Arctic peat soil microbial communities from the Barrow Environmental Observatory site, Barrow, Alaska, USA - NGEE PermafrostL2-A... | ecosystem: Environmental > Terrestrial > Soil > Wetlands >...
GCTCCGGATACCAACGGACGCCGATCATCGCGACCTGCTCATTCAAGGCTTTCGCACGGGCGTTATAAGCGATGAAGCTTGTCGGATAGTTCTTGTTCTCCGACAGGCTGCGATAACGATAGTCGACATACATATCGACATTGTTCGTCACCGAATAAGAAAACCCGCTCATCGCCTGCCACATATAACCGTCACGACGGCCATCTTCGCCCGTGAACGGCGCGTGGAACGTCGCCACGTCGCCGCGGCCGATACCGCCGCCGACGCCAAGGTTGAAGTCCCAACGATTGCTAAGCTTCACGTCATACCCGACGTTCAACATCACCGAGGTAATGCCGACATGGCCGTTCCAGACCGGATCGCTCAAATCATGCCGGTCATAGCCGAGTTCGGCTTCTAGACGCAGGCGATTCATGAACCGATAGCCCACCGATCCAACGAACAAGGCGCTGTCGTCCGTCTTGGTCGAGAAAGCGACCCCCGGTCCGGGAATTATCGGCGTGAATGTCTGCTTGAAATTCCCCATATGGTCCCAACCGGCACCCAAGCCGAGGTACCAGCCATGTGCATCGCTTGCGACAGCCGGACCAGCTAGGGCCAACGCCGCAACGCCCGCCAGGGCGATCATTCTCATTTTCATGTTTACCCTCGTTTCAAGTACCGACGGGTAGGGACCCCCCCACCGTAACGTCCGGGATGTAGAACTCTATGAAGCGCATACTGGAGGATGTGAAGGCATAATGTCCACGTGTCAGTCCCATTATGCACGTATGGGAGACGGGATTCCCCGGCCGTGTGACCGGGTTGCAACATCAAGGCACCAGCCTGTCGATCATTGCGCCGCTGCCGCTCCGTATAAAGGCATATCGCGCTGGTAGCATTGAAAATTCAACGTTTTGCGTTCCTCCGCCATGCGATGCCGATTCCAAACTTCGCAAGATCGCGACGCGCGGCGACACGTGAAAAAGCTGCAGCCATTTGGTTAATACAGTGTGCCCGATCCGGCCCAAACCTGTCAGGTCGCCAAAGTCCACAATGTGGATGCGCCCTTCAAGGCCAACGCTCTCCCGAGCTTCTCTAAGTACTTGGTTCAAATCAGGAATCATAGAAAGACTATAAGAAAAAACCGCATGATCGAAAGGCCTCGTCCGACCGAAAACGTCTGGGTGTAGCTGCTCTGCCAGTCCGAGTCTCACGTGAATGCGGCTACAAAGACCAGCCCGCTCAACGGCGTGGCGCGCCGATTTCAACATTTCAGCGGACGCATTAAGGCCATAGAGTTCAACACCGGGGTATTTTCTGGCGGTTCGGATGAGATTTTGCGCTATACCGCTACCGATCTCGACAAGACTGTCACCCGACTTGAGCGCCAGCTCCGCGATCAGCCGGTCGCGCCCGAAAAGATAATATTTCCTAGAAAAACCATAGATATAGCGCTGATTGCGATAGGTGCGATCCATCAGGGTGGCGTGATCCCCCGTGGAGTTCACCGCCCTCAAGAAGGTGCCCGCCGCGCATAAAGATGGAAGCCGCCATAGATAGAAGAGCGGTTGCGCGCGTGAAGGGCGTTGCTTTCTCCCGCCCGGTATTCCCAGGGTGCCAGCAACGCCGCGGGCAATTTGCGCGGCAGCGGCGAGTCTGTGCCGGCGGTGCGAAAAATCACGCGCGCATCACGGCTGTCTGCCACGCGGTCGATCTGTTGCCACAGCTGAGCCAGAATCTCGGGCGTCATCCAGTCCTGCGCGTCGAGCAGAACGAAACGATGCAGCGACTGCGCGGGCTGCTCCTTGAGAAAATCTGTGAGCGATGCGTGATGAACCGTCACCCGGTCCGTGCGCGCACGGATGACATCGTAAGTCTCACGCCGAAGATAGGCTGGGATAGCTTCGCGATTGTGCGTGTCATAGCCGCACGAAAATGCCTGCCAGGCGAAATAATTGTTATTCATGGGGAAATCGCAAGCGAGTTTCTCCACACGCTGAAGCAGAATGCGAAGAGGATCGTCCGGGGAATCCGCCACAAGCTCGTCATATTGCGCCGGCGATATGCCAAGCGCTTAGAGCGAATCCGGCGATTTGGAAAGCGGTCTGATAGCCTTGTGATCGAACAACGGCGCGATAATGTTGTCGAAGGAGGCGCGCTGTTCGGCGGGGCTGCGTGATTTCAGAATGTCTTCGAGGCGTTTGCCTTGCAGACGTGCCAGCACGTGCAAAATCCCGATGAACCGGCCGAGCAGGCTGTAACGATAGAAATTCCGCGCGAACATGTTGATCCGCCGGCCATGCAGCGGAGTGTGTTTTTCCCAGTAATCACGCGTGTCGCTATCAAGTCTGGCGCTCAGGATGTCATCGAACGCGCTGCGATTGTTTTCGTCATTTGCCTCGCCGAAGAATTGGAAGAACGCGTCATGATCCGGCAGATCTCGCAGCGCCGTGATTTTGAGGCGTGTCAGCGCGACGTGATTGGCATTAAGATCGATCGCAATGATCGCAGCGGGATCGGTCGCAAGATAGCTGAGAACGTTGCAGCCGCCCGAGGCAATCGTGATCAGGCGATGATGCGGTTCGAGCGCGAGTGCCGCCAGATCGACGTCCGGGTCTTCCCATATCTGATTATAGACGAAGCCCTTGAACATAAGGGTAAAAAGGCGTTCTAAAGTGCCGCGCCCCGTGCTCGCCGGCCTAGTATGGGCGGCGCGTTCCAGCAACAGATTTGCCATATAAGGACGCATCTCCTTCAGCCCCGAGAATTCGTCCAAGCGGGCCATCTCGGATTGAGCGTTTTTAGTCAAAGTCCTTTGCGGTTTTGAGACTCCCGTCAAAGCAGTTTTTTGACCTGTCCCCACGGCGCTTGCATGCGCGGCGGCGCCTCGACTATTGGAAAGCCATGACAACGGATATGCCGCAGACCAACGAACCGGTCGCAGATCTGATCAAGCTGCTTGATCTGGAGCCCATCGAGGAAAATATCTTTCGCGGCGTCAGTCCGAAAGATCGTTCGCAACGCGTTTTTGGCGGCCAGGTGCTGGGACAGGCGCTCGTCGCGGCCGGCCGCACGGTGGAGGGACGCATCGCCCATTCGCTGCACGCCTATTTTCTGGTGGCCGGCGATCCCAAAGTTCCGATCCTCTACGAAGTCGATCGCAGCCGCGACGGCTCAAGCTTCAGCTCACGCCGTGTGGTTGCGATCCAGCATGGACGGCAGATTTTCCACATGTCGGTGTCGTTGCAGGTGACCGAATCCGGACTCGAACATCAGATCGAAATGCCAAAAGTGCCGCCACCTGAGGAACTTCCCAGCGAAGACGATTTTCGCGCCAAAATCATTGACAAGATTCCGGAACAATATCGCGACAATTTCCTGCGCAAGCGGCCGATCGAATTGCGCCCGGTCGACCGTATCGACATTTTCGCGCCGCAGAAGCGCCCGCCGCATCAGGCGGTTTGGGTCCGTGCAACCGGCGAATTGCCGCCGCAAGCGGCGTTGCACCAATGTGTGCTGGCTTATGCGTCGGACATGACGTTGCTGGATACAAGCCTGCTGCCGCATGGAATCGGTTGGTTCGACAACCGCCTCCAGATGGCGAGCATTGATCATGCGATGTGGTTTCATCGTCCGTTCCGCGCCGATCAATGGCTGCTTTACGTGCAGGACAGCCCCAGCGCATCGGGCGCGCGCGGGTTCAATCGCGGGCTTATCTTTTCGCAGGATGGCGCGCTCGTCGCGTCGGTCGCGCAGGAAGGCCTGATGCGGCTTCACAACGCCGCGACGAGCTAGCCGGTATAGGCGACGGACACGCTTTTGCGCGGGCGCGCGTAAAAATAATCCGTCATGTTGATTGTTCCGATGAGGAACGACGCGACCGGCGACGTATAGGCGTAGCTCACTTGCGCGAGGATGACACTGCAAGCGTTCTTCGCGCAGGGCACGCAAGCGCCTGTGCTGTCGCAGGTGGACATGATTGGCTGGGGGAGCGTCACCGCGCTGTTGACCGCCAACGCTGTTCCATTTTGCGTTTCGCTCCAAGCGACCGTTCCATTGCCGTTGCCGTCACTCATCACGCTGGAGATAACGATCTTTGTGCCCGTGGCGGAAAAAGGATAGACGATGGCCGTCACCGCGTTGAAAACATCGGTCATGCCGCTGCTGGATATCGACGCTGTTTGTGCGACAAGGTCAGCCGAGGCCGACGCGAGCATCGCGACTTTCTGTTTACAGGACAGTGCGTTGCACATCTCGATCGTGCCCATCAGCATCGTGGCCAATAGCGGCCCGATAAGCGCGAATTCGATGGCGGCGAGACCACCCTTCGCCTTCAGGAATGTGCGGCCGCGCTTCAGCATGGCGAGCTACTGTTATAGGGTTCGGTGCGGAAGGCCGCCGTCGATGTCAGCAGATATTTTCCGCCCGGCATGGTTTGCAACAATGTCGAAAGCAGCGGCGTCATGATGCTCCAGCTGTAATAAGAGCGCATCAGCACAACGCTGCAATCAGCGGTGGCCTGAACCTGCATGGCTCCGGTGTTGAGCGAGCCGTCGGCGTTGGTAACGCTGGGATAGCTCGATGAGCCGAACGAACTGTATGAGCGCAAATCGACCGCCAGTCCCGACGTGCAAGCGCTCGAACTGATCAACCCGTCTACCTGGCCGCAGATGTCGGCCACAAGCTGAGTCGATGTCAGCGTGCCGCTCAGTTGGCCGGTGCGGATCTTGCGCGCCGTGTCGGAGGTGGCGTTCTGCAGCATTGAGCCGGCAAAGAAAATCACTCCGACTTCGATGATGCCGAACAGAAACATGAAAAAGACCGGCGCGATCATGGCGAATTCGATCGCGGCCGAGCCGCCATTCGCGCGGAAGCGCCGCGCTAAACGGCGATATGAATCTGCGAATGCAGCAACAATGCTCATACGCGTGCACCCCGGACATGCTTCACCATCGTCTCTATTAAGCCGCATGAACCCTTAAGCGAACGAAAACAGGGCATGATGTTGAACAAGCTCTTAAGATTGTGAAACAATATTAGGATTTGCGGAACGGCCACATAGACGCACGAAGATTTACGAAAGGTTTCCGCATTCAGCTGTCATAAGGATTGCCTAACCACACCAACCAAATAGGACGGCAATTGCGCCGATTTTGTTGGATAGTACGCGATGATGAAATCCCGGGGCGGATGCATGTCGGTCGGCAATTCATGGCGCGCGTTTAAAGTACAGCTGAAAGCGCTCCTTACGGCGCGTCGCGGCAATGTTGCCATGATCTTCGCGCTGTCGATTGTGCCGATAACAATTGCCGCCGGCGGCGGTGTTGATCTGGCGCGTGCGCTTATCATACGCGCGCGCATCGCCGAGGCGCTGGACGCTGGGGGTCTTGCTGTCGGCGCGTCCAGCGGTCTGACTACGGCGCAAATCCAGAAACTGGCCCAGAATTACTTCAATGCGAACTACACAGCCGATTCCTCGTTCGGGACGCCAGCGGCTGTCACGGTCACGCAAGGTACGCAGTCGGTTACGCTATCCACGAGCGTACAGATGCCGACGACGCTCATGCGCGTCGCGGACTACATCACGTCACCAGGCCAGTTCGACTATTTGAACGTCGGCTATTCGTCACAGGTGGTCTGGGGGCAGACCAAGCTCTGGGTTTCGCTGGTGCTCGACAACACTGGATCGATGACGCAAACGGACCAGAGCGGCACAAGTAAAATCAGTGCGCTGATCACGGCGACAAATCAGCTGCTCGGAACGCTGCAGGGCGCTGCAGCCACGAACGGAGACGTCGAGGTCGCGATCATCCCGTTCTCGAAGGATGTCAATGTTGGAAACACCACCACGACCCGAGCTGCAAGTTGGATCGATTGGACGGATTGGCTAGCGGCGCCCGCAAACTCAACGCCCGGTGTCACCGACGGCCCCGGTACGGCGTGTCCTTACAGCACAAACACAAGCCCGTACGGATATGGCTGTCAATCAAGCCCGTCCAACGGCAGTTCGAGCGTCAGCACAATTCCTTCAAGCGGAACCTACAAAGGCTATATCTGCCCTGGCGTGGATAACGGCAATTACAACAGCGGACGTTTGGGCCACTATTACAACGGCTGCTACACGAGCACCAACGCCTACACGCTTACGACGACGTGCACGACACCACGGAATAGGTCCACAACCTGCAACACCGTCCAGACCAACGGTGCATACAACGGTTCCACGTCGCAAAGCTGTAGCGGCAGTAATCCAAAAATTTGCATCACGAAGAACCCCGGTTACTCGCACGCATGGGTCGCAAACGCGACTACAACGTGGAGCGGTTGCGTGATGGATCGCGCGCAGAGCTATGACATCAGCAATACGCCAGCGACGAGTACAGGCACCGACTATCCGGCAGAAAATGCACAATCCTGCGTGCCGACCGTTATGATGGGAACGCTCAGCTACGATTGGTCGGCCCTGACCAATGAAGTGAATTCGATGACGGCCGGCGGCTCGACCGACCAGCCGATCGGTCTTGCCTGGGGCTGGCAATCGCAGTCGACCGGAAATCCGTTCAATGCGGGAACGGTGCCGAACAATACCTCGCAATACATCATCCTGCTGAGCGACGGCCTTAACACGCAGGATCGCTGGTATGGCGACGGCTCCGATCAGAGTACACAGGTGGATGGCCGCATGACTAGCCTGTGTACGTCTGCGAAGGCCGCCGGCATCACGATCTATGCGATCTACGTCGATCTCAACGGCACACAGGGCAATTCGACGGTGCTTCAGAACTGCGCCAGCGATTCCAGCAAATATTTCGATTTGACGACATCGGGCGCAATCATCTCGACACTCAGTAACATCGCCGAGCAGATTACGCAGTTGCGCGTGGCGCAGTAATAGCTGCGGCTCTTTGGGATTGGCTCGCGCCCGGCGCGTTAATCAATAGCTATCCGTCGCGCTATAAACTGTTCGCACCAACGAGGTCGTGCACATTGAATATCATTCTGTCATTCAGCCTGGCATTTCTGGCGCAAGTTCTGGTTGCGCTGATTGTGATCGCGCATGAGCATTTTTGGCCGGCCAAAGCCAAAGACCAATCGAGCCATGTGCAAAATCTCGGTATCGGCATGCTCGGCACAGCGACCGATTTCCTCGCTGGCTCCTGGCTCGCGCCGTTATCGACGCTTGCCTTGAACGCGGCCGGTGGCGGCTACTTTGTGCTGCCGTCCGCGGGCTGGGGTCTTATCGTGGGAATTGCCATTTATGTCTTTGCGATGGATTTGGGTGAATATCTGTTTCATCGCGTGCAGCACGCCGTTCCCTTCATGTGGGCGATGCATTCGCTGCATCACAGCGATCCCAATTTCGGCACGACGACGACGATCCGCCATTTCTGGCTCGAATCGTGGATCAAGAGCCTGACGATCTGGCTGGCGATCGGATTGCTACTGAAGGCGACACCACTGATCGTCGCGGTCTATGGCGTCATCAGCTATTACAACTTTCTCACCCACGCCAATCTGCGTCTCAATTTCCGCGGCGGATCGTGGATCTTCAATTCGGCTGCCTATCATCGGCTGCACCATTCGTCTTCGCCGGAACATTTCGATTGCAATTTCGCGGCGCTGCTTCCCATCTTCGACGTGCTGACCGGCGCTTACCATCGCCCGCGCGTCGGCGAATATCCCGATACCGGGCTGAATACGGGCGCCAAACCCGATTCCGTTTTGCAAGCTTTGGTCTGGCCGGTGCGCGGTCTTTTCACGACATCCAGGCGCGAAGCCTGACCCTTTGGGGTCGGCTCTAATAGAGCCAGGGAATGAGGCGCGCGGTTTGTTCGGCGTAAGCCTTATATTCGGGGAATGTGTCCGTCAGAATCTGTTCTTCGTAGATCATGCGATAGAGCTGGCAGCAGAACTGCAGCATCAGCACTGCGAGAACCCAGACCGAGCGGCACTGCAAGGCAACGCCCACGACGGCGAGTTGCTCGCCGACATAGAGTGGATGACGCACGAGAGAATAAGGCCCGCCGGTCACGAGTTTGCGGCTCTCCGGCATGATGCTGATCGAGCGCCCCAGCCACAGCAATGAATAGATCGCGAAGGCCATTCCGAACACGATCAGGAAGGTAGACAGAACGACGATCCAGGGCGCGCTTTGCGCAACCGGCATGATCTGGGCGCCAATGCCGACATAACACCCGAAGAACGCGATGACGCGTTTTGCAATGCTTTGATGCTTCTTGATCGGCGTGCGGCGTACGGCCATTAATGCAATGAGAAGCGCTGCAAAAACAAATCTAGTGATCTGTGAAAGCAGGTCCAGTGCGGCGAGCGGTGCAATATGGGCAAGATCGATCTGAGCGATATCGCGCAACATCCCAGGCCATTGATAGGCCAGACATGCGCTATACCAGATGAGGAGCGGCGACGCTGCGAAAAGATCGTAGGCTTTGGGCTGGCGCCCGAAAAGCCGGATCGAGTCCAGGAACGATTTGGCTGAGGCAGATGTGGTGGTGGCCATTGGTATAAAATAGCGCAAAGGTGTTAACAGCCCGGAAAGCGTGTGTGGGAATAAAACGCAGCGCCGCGCTCAGGCCTGCGCTTCGGCCAAGCCGAGCACCGGTTGCGCGGCACGCATGTCCGCGATCCGGAATGTGGCACGTGCGACAAAGCCCGCCATCATCCAGAACACGAAGGCGAGCAGCACGCCGGCAATGCTGTCCACCGCATAGTGCCAGCCCAGATGAATGGAACCGATGAAGATAATTGCCGTGAAGGCGATGAAGGCGGCACCCAGCCATTTGCTTGTGCGGCAGGCCAAAATCGCCATCAGCACCGTCGATATCAGGTGCATGCTCGGCATGGCGGAAATGCCGCCCAAGGCGCCGTCGCCTTTCACATAGGAATGCCAGAGCAGATCCTGTACCGGCACGGACCAGATCGGCCAGTGCTGGTTTGCAGCGTGCAGGTAGGCCATCTGTGCCGCGTAAGGATTTTCGCCCAGATGGAGCATGCCGTAGAAGCACGGCCCGGCGGAGGAGAAAATCGCCGCGAGCAGGTTTCCGCCGATGAACCAACCGAAGGAAAAGGCGAGAAGGAATTGCAGCCGCAATACGCTGCGGTCTGCCGAAAACGCTTGCCACAACAGGCAGCAGAACATCACGAGGAACCATGCATCGTAGACAAGGTTGATCGCGGCCGTGACCGGCGGATAGCCGAATAACGGTTGGAGAATTTGCCACGGCAGATGACCGAAGCCGAGCGTGCGATCCCATTGGGTGAATGTCTGGTCCCAGGAAAAGGCATGAATTTGCGGTATCTGATCTTTCATCGCCGCGAAGCTGACCATCAGCGGAATGAACGCGACAAGGAAGTGAAATATGTTTCCCGCGCGGTCGCCTTCGAGCAAGCGCCCGCCGAGTCGCTGCGCAATGATGGCGAAAGGATTTTGCGGCGATCCGGAGCGCACGAGCGCGACAAACTCGAACAGCGCGGCAACGGCCACGCCGAGAACGAGAAATTGTCCGACGATATCGAGAAAGAAAAGACCGGCGCTGGCTTCAAGATGCAGATGATAGGCCGTCGTGATGGCGATCGTCGTGGCGCAGAAGATTATGGCGCATACATAGACCGGAATGTGATCGATAGCCGTGCGCGCGATGCTTGCCGCAATCGCGGACAGGAAGCGTCCGGTCTTTGCGGGCATGTCTGTCACTGCGAACATCGCTGCCCCGTCAGACTGAAAGCGGCGTCGGGCCGCGAAAGAAATCGCGTTATTGCGGTGTGCCCATGGCAACGGCCGAAGCCTTTGTCGCGGTGTCCGCGTGCGCGCTGGCCGCGCTTTCGGTGTTGGTCACATAGGGTAGCGGATCGCCCGGACGTGGCCCTGTTTCGCAACGCAGGCGCGTGCAGGAATAGTTGTAGGTTTCGGCGCCGCGATTGAGCGTCACCGAACCCACCATCCGGTTCGCGACGCTGATCTGCGCATTGACCACGGGCGTGTGCTCCGCGTTCAAACCAATCAGATTTGTCGCGCCGAACGTCTTTCCCAGAACATAGGCGTGACGCGAGTCGATCATCGTCACATCGGCGACGGTTGGGTTGCCGATGAATACGGTCGCGACCGGTTGTTTGAAGGTGATGACGCGCGCTTCATCGATAGGCACGGCGATTCCATCATCCGGGCGCGGGGCGCGCTTCGCGGCAAAATGCTTTGCGTGACGAGCGGCGTGCTTCACAGCATGGGGCGTCGCGACGGCAGTGGTTGGTGCCGCAAGAACAGCGCACGCAGCAAAAAGCGCAAAATGGAAAACCCGCATGAGTTTCGTCCTTCCCGGAAAACCGATGCGTCAGGTTATAGGCGCGGTGTAAAAGAAGATTTAAGTTTTGCCGATGCATCACACACCGCCGAACGAGTTCCACGCGGCTGATCGCCGATTGCGCTATCGCGCGCGAAACGCGATTGAATCGCGCCGCTTGGTAAACAAATTCCGGCTGTTGCCGGTGCAATCGTTCCGGAACCGCTGATTTCGTGTCGTCGCGGCACAGATTCAAGAATTGAGTCGATTCCGCTTTTACGGGGCATTAATCGCACGTGCCGTAGTGTTCACTCGCGTCCATGCAACGAGCCGTCACGAAAGTCGGCACTAGCTGGATTTCCAAGGGTGTCAACAACGGAGACTTTCCATGAAACTCATTTCTCGCTTTATGCGCGACGAATCCGGCGCGACGGCTATTGAATACGGCCTGATCGCGGCGGGCATCGCGGTTGCAATCATCACTGTCGTGGGCACGCTGGGTTCGAACCTAGCCGGCACATTCAGCAAGGTCGCAAGCGCGGTCAAATCCAGCTAACCGTCCGTTCCGGACGTCGCTCTGTTTTCCTATGCCTGTTCTGGGCTGGGGACGGGGAAGCGGAACAAAAGCGGCGGCCGCCCACAAGGCGGCCGTTCGCGTTTCCCAGGCGCAGGTTAAATGATCACGATTGGCCTTATCACCATTGTTGTTCCCGTGCTGCTGATCGCGGCGGCGGCTTGGGATCTTGCGAGTTTTACGATTCCGAACCTGATTCAGGTTTTGCTTGTTGCGGGGTTCGCCCTGTTCGCGATTTCTGGCGCGCTCGGCCCGGCTGAATTCGGAAGCCATCTGCTGGCGGGCTTTCTGGGGCTCGTGATCGGCTTCACGCTTTTTACACTCGGCTATATTGGCGGCGGCGATGCGAAACTCTTTGCCTGCGTCGCGCTGTGGTTTGGTCTGGACGATGTGCTGTCTTATGCGCTGATCGCGTCGCTGTTTGGTGGTGCACTAACACTCGGCCTGCTGGCGATGCGCAAGCTGCCCATGCCGGCGCTTTTGACAAATCAGGGCTGGCTGATGCGCCTTCACGACGAACGTGAAGGAATCCCTTACGGCGTCGCCCTCGCTGCCGGTGCATTCTTTCTTCTGCCGCACTCGGAGATTTTCCGAGTTGCGAGCGGTGGCTAGAGTATTGGCGCAGCACTCCATTAATCAATTTATAAAGGGTTTCGTGGTGGGATTGGTACAAAGGAGCCGATCGCCATGAATAGGTCCCGTGTCATCATTCTCGTGCTAGCCGCTTTCGCAGCCGGCATCGCAGCCCTTCTTGTGCGCGGGCTTCTGGGCGGCGGAACACCGGCGGTGAAGGCCGCCATCCTGGCGCCGGCGGTTTCCACGGCAGACGTTCTCGTGGCCGCGAACGACATTCAACCTGGCACTGCGCTTACGCCCGAGGCAGTTCGCTGGCAGAGCTGGCCGAAAAACTCCGTCGATTCCAGCTTCATCACCGGCAATGGCGATTCAAGCACGGCAGACATTGTGAAAGGCGCCGTGGCGCGCGCGCCGATCGTGGCTGGGGAGCCGCTGAGCACCACGAAAATCGTACATGCCGATGCGACAGGCTTCATGGCCGCGCGTCTGACACCAGGCATGCGCGCCGTTTCCGTTGCGATCTCGACCGACACGGGCGCCGGCGGCTTCATCCTTCCGAACGATCGCGTCGACGTTCTTTTGACGCAACAGGTTTCGGATACGCCGCGCCGCTTCGGCTCGCGCGCGATATTGAGCGATGTACGCGTGCTCGCGATGGATCAAACGATCACGCAAGACAAGGATCAGAAAACGGTGCTCGCCAAGACGGCGACGATCGAACTAACGCCGAAGCAGGCAGATCTTGTTTCGCGCTCTGCCGCGTCCGGCACGATTTCGCTGACGCTGCGCGCGCTCGGCGACAACGCCAATTCCAATTCAACGCTCGCTGCCAAAGCGCGCGACGACAAATCAGATGACGGTCAGGTCACGGTGGTGCGCTACGGCGTTGCGCATGGCGGCCTGGACAGAGGGGAGTAGCGGCATCATGGGCCGGAGCTTTTTTGCGATTTGTCTAGCGGCTCTTGCCGCAATGGCGACGCCGGCGTTCGCCGCGGGACAACCCGTCGCAACGCGCATCATCAATGTGGCAACGCATGGCGGCGCCACGCAGACGCAGCACATCACGCTTGCGATGGACAAGGCCGCGCTGGTGCAGCTCGACACTGACGCGCGCGATGTTCTTGTTTCCAATCCCGCCGTCGTCGATGCCGTCGTGCGCACGCCGCGGCGCATCTTTTTACTTGCGTTGAAGACCGGTCAGACCAACGCGTTTTTCTTCGATGGTGCCGGCCACCAAATTTTGTCCATCGACATCCGCGTGGAACGCGACGTCACCGATCTCGCGACGATGATTAATGGCGACCTGCCGGGTTCCAACATCCGTGTCGCCGCGCTCAACGACAATGTGGTTCTCACCGGCGTGGTGCAGAACGCGGGCGACTCCCAGCGCGCGCAGGATCTTGCGGCACGCTTCGCCGGCGATCCCAACAAGGTCGCAAATCTTCTTAAGATCGATTCCAGCCAGCAGGTCATGCTCAAGGTGCGCATCGCCGAAATGCAGCGCACGATCGCCAAACAGTTCGGGATCGACGCGCAGTCGGCGTTCCAGGTAGGCGGCGTTCCGATTATCGCGAGCACCTCGAACCCTTACGGTCTGCTGGGCCGCGCCTTGGCCGACGCCTCGGGATTGCAAATCGGCCAGACTTGCGCGAGCCCGGTGCACGGCGTTTGCCCGCCCGGTTTCAACAATGTGCAGAGCGTGTTGAAGGCGCTGGAGGAAACGGGCCTCATACACACGCTGGCCGAGCCGAACCTCACGGCGGTTTCAGGTGAGACGGCGAAGTTCCTGGCGGGCGGCGAATTCCCCGTTCCTGCGGGCCGCGACAGCCAGGGCAACATCTCCATCGCGTTCAAGCAGTTTGGTGTGGGCCTCTCGTTCACGCCGGTGGTGATGAGCCCCAATCGTATCTCGCTGCAGATTTCCAGCGAGGTGAGCGAACTCACCAATACCGGCGCGTTCACACTGAACGGCGGCACCAGCACTGATCCGACGACGGGCGCACTCGTGACCGTGCCCGGCCTTACGATCCCCGCGCTTAACGTGCGCCGGGCGGAAACGACCGTCGAGGTGCCCTCGGGGGGCAGCTTCGCCATCGCTGGCCTTTTGCAGCACACCACCAAGCAAACAATCGATCGGTTCCCCGGTCTCGGTTCCATGCCGGTTCTCGGCGCGCTGTTCCGCAGCCGCGATTTCCAGAACGACGAAACCGAACTGGTCGTGATTGCGACCGCCTATCTGGTGAAACCCGGCGCGGAAAAAGATTTCGCCGCGCCGACGGATGGCTTCTCGGCGCCAGACGACCTGTCGACCATCGCGATGGGCCGCCTGAACAAGACGCACACAGCAGATCCAAACGGATTGAAATCAGCCGGCGATTCAAAAGTCGGCTTCATCGTGCAGTAGGGAGAAGATCATGGCCAAAAGCGATGCAATGCGCGCTGCCGCCTTCGCCGCGGTTCTCCTCGCAGGAAGCTGTGCGGGGCCCGATGACGGACGCGTTCTTGTTGCCGATCCCGACATCAATCATCCGATTGTTGTCGAGCCGACTTCGCGAGCGCTGGACCTTTCCTTCTCTCCCGGCGATGCCGGATTGATGCCGGAGGACTCTGCGCGCTTCGACGAATTCGCCAGCAGCTATCTCGCACGCGGCACCGGCACGATCAGCGTTTCCGTGCCGAACGGTCCCGGTGCCCAGCAGGCGATCGAATATTTCGGCGAACGTCTTGCTGCGGCGGGCGTTCCGCGCTCGCGCATCATGGTGGGGACGCGCAATGCGCCGGGCGGCACTGTTGAATTGGCCTATGTCGGCTACGTCGCGCACACCGATCCGTGTGGAAACTGGCCGGAAGATGCTGCCGACAATTTCGAAAACCAGCCCATGGCGAATTTTGGGTGTTCCGTGCAGCACAACATCGCCGCTCAAGTTGAGGACCCGCGTGATCTCGCCGCGCCGCGCGCGCTCGGTGCGACGGATGCAACGCGCCGTTCCGCTGTTATAGGCACTTACCAAAAGGGCGCGCCGACGGCGGCCACGAAGACTGCAGATCAATCCGTCGCCGTATCGGACGTCAAATAGGTTTCGGAGAATCGTCATGGCGAAATCAGCGCCCGGTGGGCTAGGAAATATCGAGCAGAAGGATTTCGGCGCGGCACCGCACGAACGTCCCGTGCCGCGCATTTCGATTCAGGCCTTCTGCGAATTTCCCGATACCGGTGCCGCCATTCAGCGCGCAGCCGCCGACCGCAGGCTCGCCAAGGCGCATGTTACCGTGCAATTGGGCGGACTTCAGGCCGCGGTGGAGCATCATTCCGGCAATGTCACGCCCAATCTTCTGATCGTCGAAACGCGCCTGCAGGGCAAGACCGCCGTCGAGGAAATCGACCGACTGGCGGATGTCTGCGATCCGGCGACCAAGGTTGTGGTCGTGGGGCGCGTGAACGACGTCGAGCTTTATCGCGAATTGATGCGCCGTGGCGTCAGCGAATATCTCGTGGCGCCGCTCAATCCGCTGCATCTCATCGAAGTGATCTCGGGGCTGTATCTCGACCCCGAAGCGTCACCGATCGGCCGCGTCGTCACCTTCGTTGGCGCGCGCGGCGGCACGGGTTCATCCACCCTCGCCCATAATGTCGGCTGGTGCATCGCCGAGCGTCTGAAGATCAACACCACCATCGTCGATCTCGACATGCCGTTCGGGACGATGGGTCTGGATTTCAACGAAGAGCCGAGTCAGGGCGTGGCCGATGCGCTTTCCGCGCCAGAACGTCTCGACGATGTTCTGCTCGATCGGCTTCTGCTCAAAGTGACCGATCATCTTTCGCTTTTTGCGTCACCCGCCATCGTTGATCGCAACTACGACGCTGAAGCGACGGCTTATGAGGCAGTGCTCGACGCTGTGCGCCGCGTGACGCCTTGCGTAGTCATCGACCTGCCGCATATCTGGTCGCCTTGGGTGCGCCAGACGCTGCTCGCGTCCGACGACATCGTGATCGTGGCGACGCCGGATCTGGCGAGCCTGCGCACGGGAAAAAGCTTTATCGATCTCATCAAGCTCAACCGCCCCAACGATCCGCCGCCGAAGCTGGTGATCAATCAGGCCGGGGTGCCCAAGCGCCCTGAAATACCGGTCAAGGATTTCGCGCAGACCATCGGCATCACGCCGTCGCTCGTCCTGCCTTTCGAACCGGGCCTCTACGGCGCGGCCTCGAACAACGGTCAGATGCTGATGGAAGTGCAGCCAAAATCGGCGACTGCCGAAGGCATTCGCACGCTGGCCGAACTTGTAACGGGCCGCGCCGTGCAGGCCGACAACCGAAGCGTTCTTCCCTTCCTCTCCTTCCTCAAGGGAAAGAAGACGGCTTAAACGATGTTTGGAAAACGCCCCGGATCGGAAAATGCGCGCGAGGCCGTTCGGGAGCCGATGGCGCCGCGCGCCAGTGCGCCGCCACCGCCACCGCCGCCGGCTGCGACCTCGTCCGATTTCGCCGCACCGCCGCCGCGCGCTGCCGCGCCGCAGCCCAGCGTTCCCGCTGCCGGACAGGTGATGCCGTCCAAAGCACCTGCGCGGCAGATACCCGACCAGCGCTCGGAAGATTACTACCAGATCAAGACCACGATTTTCGGCGCACTGATCGATACGATCGATTTGGCGCAACTCGCTCAGCTCGATCCCGATTCCGCGCGCGAGGAAATTCGCGACATCGTCAACGAGATCATTTCGATCAAAGCGGTGGTGATGTCCATCGCGGAGCAGGAACATCTGCTCCAGGACATCTGCAATGACGTCCTGGGCTACGGCCCGCTCGAGCCGCTTCTGGCACGCGACGACATCTCCGACATCATGGTCAATGGCGCCAACCGCGTCTTTATCGAAGTTGCCGGCAAGGTTCAGCTGACGCCGATCCGTTTTCGCGACAATGCGCAATTGATGAACATCTGCCAGCGCATCGTCAGCCAGGTCGGCCGCCGTGTCGATGAATCATCGCCGATCTGCGACGCGCGTCTGCTTGACGGCAGCCGCGTGAATGTGATCGCGCCGCCGCTGGCGCTCGACGGGCCGACGCTGACCATTCGTAAGTTCAAGAAAGACAAGCTGACTCTGGACGATCTCGTCCGCTTCGGGTCGATCAGCCCGGCCGGTGCGCGCGTGCTGGCCGTCATTGGGCGGTCGCGGTGCAACGTGCTGATCTCCGGCGGCACAGGCTCGGGCAAGACTACGCTGCTCAATTGCATGACCGCCTATATCGACACCGACGAACGCATCATCACCTGCGAAGACGCCGCCGAACTTCAGCTTCAGCAGCCGCATGTGGTGCGGCTCGAAACGCGGCCCGCCAATCTAGAAGGGCAGGGCCAGATCACCATGCGCGATCTGGTCAAGAACTGTCTGCGTATGCGTCCCGAGCGCATCATCGTCGGCGAAGTGCGCGGACCGGAATCGTTCGACCTTCTGCAGGCCATGAACACGGGCCATGACGGCTCGATGGGCACGCTGCACGCAAACTCCCCGCGTGAAGCCATGTCGCGTCTGGAATCCATGATCACGATGGGCGGTTTTTCGCTCCCCACCAAGACGATCCGAGAAATGATCGTCGCCTCGATCGACGTCATCATTCAGGCCGAGCGCATCCGCGATGGGTCGCGCCGCATCACACGCGTCACCGAAGTGGTCGGCAGCGAAGGCGATGTCGTCATCACGCAGGATCTCATGACCTATGAGATCGAAGGCGAGGACGAAACCGGCCATATCAGGGGCAAACATATGGGCACCGGCATCGTGCGACCAGCATTCTGGGAGCGCGCCCGCTATTACGGCCTCGAACGCGAACTTGCCGAAGCGCTCGACGCGCTCCAGACGTGAAGGCGCGGGCATGAGCGGCGCTCTTATTTATGCTTTGACGGCCGTGTTCGTGGTGCTTGCGCTGGGCGGCGCGGTCTTTGCGTTCGCGGGCAATGCGGCCGCGCCGAAAAAGCGCCTTGCGGCCGCCTCGGGCATGTCAGTGGCCGCTACCGGCATGCGCAATACCGCCGACGCGAACCAGCAGCGGCGCAAGAATGTGACTGCGCTGCTCAAGGATCTAGAAAAGCAGCAGGCCGAAAAGAAACAACGTGTGTCGCTCCGCCGCCGCATCGAACAGGCCGGTCTTGCGATCACGCCGCGCAGTTTCTGGATGCTGTCGGCCACCGCGGCGCTGATCGCCATTGGCGGCTGCATGTTGACGCATCAGGGCCTGCTCGCGACGGCGTTCGCCGGTATCTCCGTGGGCCTCGGTCTGCCGCGCTGGGCGCTCAATTTTCTCAGAGCGCGCCGCGAAAAAGCCTTTACCGCCGAATTCGCCAACGCCATCGACGTCATCGTGCGCAGCGTGAAATCGGGCCTTCCGACAAGCGAAGCGCTCAAGATCGTTGCGCGCGAGATTCCCGATCCCGTTGGCAGCGAATTCAACAAACTGGTCGAGGGTCTCAAAGTCGGCGTGATGCTCGAACAGGGGCTGAAGCGCATGTTCGAGAGCATGCCGACCGCCGAGGTGAGTTTCTTTGGAATTGTGATGACGATCCAGCAGAAATCGGGCGGCAATCTTTCCGAAGCGCTTTCGAACCTTGCCTTCGTGCTGCGCGACCGTAAGCGGCTGCAGGGCAAGATCCGTGCGATGTCGTCGGAAGCCAAGGCATCCGCGATGATCATCGGCTCGCTGCCGCCGGCTGTGATGGCGCTCGTCTACTTCACCACGCCCGCTTATATCGCACTTCTCTTTACCGAGCGCCTGGGCAATATCATGCTGGCCTGCAGCGCCGTGTGGATGACAATCGGCATTCTGGTCATGAAAAAAATGATCAGTTTCAAGCATTGAAAGCGCGGCCATGAGCGGACTCGACGTCGGCATTTTCAACATTCTCTTCGACCGTACTTTTCTGATCACGGCGATTACGGCGATCTTCGCTTTTGCCACGATCGTGACGTTCGGCTTGCCATTGCTCGACCGGCAATCGCTGGGCACGCGCATGAAGGCGGTTTCCGAACGGCGTGAGGAACTGCGCGCCAAACACCTTGCGACACTCAACAAGCGTTCGCTGCGCTCCGAACCTCTGACCTTCATGAAGCAGACCGTCGAACGGCTAAGACTTTCCAATCTCATGGAATCCTCGGACACGCGCGACAAACTCAATCAGGCGGGATTTCGCGGACAGGCGCCGGTCGTTACATTCCTGTTCTTCCGCTTCGTGATGCCGTTCATCGTCTTTGTTGCGGCTCTGATCTATCTGTTTCTTCTCACCCATTTTCACTATTCGGGGATGATGAAATTCGGCGCGGCGCTGGGCGGCGCGCTGATCGGCTACTATTTGCCCGACGTGTTCGTCTCGAACATCATCCAGAAACGCCAGCAATCCATCATGCGCGCCTTTCCCGATGCGCTCGATCTGATGCTGATCTGCGTGGAGTCCGGCATGTCGATCGAAGCCGCATTCACACGCGTTGCGGCCGAGATTGGCCAGTCTTCGGTCGAACTGGCCGAGGAGTTGGGGCTGACGACGGCGGAGCTTTCCTATCTTCCGGAGCGGCGCACCGCGTTCGAGAATCTGGCGAAGCGCACCGGCCATAGTGGCGTGAAGGCGGTTGCGGCAGCCCTCAATCAGGCGGAAAAGTACGGTACGCCCATGGGCCAGGCGCTGCGGGTGACCGCAGCCGAAAACCGCGAAATGCGCATGCAGGAAGCCGAACGCAAGGCCGCGTCCCTGCCGGCCAAGCTGACCGTGCCGATGATTCTGTTCTTCCTGCCTTGTTTGTTCGTCGTCATTCTTGGCCCGGCGATCATGAAAGTGATGCACACGATTCATCACTGACCGGGTTGGCGTGGATGTCGTCATCGCCGGGGATTGTCGCGACTTTCGGTTGTGGCTTCGGCCCGCGGTTTGAACGTCGCGCACCTAAGACTCCGGCATGGCGAGCCCCATGCCGGCTATCCATGATCTCAATCTGAAATGGTGATGGATCGTCGGGACTAGCACGGCGATGACGACCGTAAATTGGCGCTACGCGGCAGTAAGATCGCGACAACCGTGGGAAGTTACCCGTGCGGGATCATCTCTAACGCCGCGTCGGATCGGAGCGCAGGTCGTCGGCGCTGGCGCGCAATTGCGGCGGGGCGTTGAGCGCCACAGTAGATTTCGCGATTGGAGTCGATTTGTTTTTGTTCGATGCGATAGCCGTCTTGGCCGGTTTGCGCGGCGCAATCGCAACTTTGCGCACAGGCCCCGCCAGTGCATCGACCGGCACCTGCTGCATTTCGACATCGCCCGGCATGGGCTTTTGCACAGCGGCAAGAGCCGTCGGCGCGGGTTTGGGTTTTGCAGGCGCGCTCGCGACAAGCGAGCGTGGCGCGGCATTGGCCTGATGAACCGGCCCAGCAAGCGGATCCACCGGCACTTTCTGCATCATGACACCAGCCGGTGCCGGCTTTTGCACGTCCGCCGTTGCGACAGCGGACGGCTGCGGCGCGGAATGGTTCTCCAGCGGCGCGCCAACCAGCGCCTTCGGAGGGGCGTAAGCAATCATTGGCGTCACGGGCGCGGCTTGTGTCGGGACCGAAGCTATCGTCTTGGAGGGTATATTCGCTGCGGGTTTGGGGGCTACCGTCGCGATCGCTGAGGCGTGTGAAGCGGCACTCGCGACCGATGTGGCCACGCTGCCATGGGATGCCCTCATCTGCGCCAGCATCTGCAAATTGTTCGCGATCTTCGGATCGCTGCCGCCAGCCGAAGCCACCTGATCCAGAATGCGTTGCGCGCCGTCGAGATCGCCGGCCAGCATGCGCGAAACCGCCAGATTGTTGAGCACGCTGATATCGCCGGGTTTCAGCGAGAGCGCATGTTCATAGGATGCGCGCGCATCGGCGCGATTATCGAGCTGATCATAAGCCACGCCCAGCGCCGAATAGAGCGACCAATCGTTTCCCTGCAGTTCGATCGCCTGTTTCAGAAACGTGACGGCGTCCTTGGAACGGCCTTGCTGAGTCAGCAATTTTCCATACTCGCCGACGACGCGCCCGTCACCCGGCGCGAACAGCATGAGCTGACCCAGCGTGCGCGAGGCCTCGTCATATTTGCCCTGCAGGCGAAGCGCCTTGGCTTGCGCGAGTTCGTCGGTGAGATTGGCCGTGGAAAGATTGGCGGACGAAACTGCTGTCGCGTCAGGTGCGTCCGCAGCCCGCGCAAGACCGGCGGGCGTCGCCAGCGACCAGGCGGCGCAGAGCGAAACCGTTGCGGCGCTTGTAAGAAACCGTTTCATTTTCGACCCTCTTGGCCAACAAAAACTGCGGAGCAGGATGCGTCGTCAGCGGTCAACAAAGCCTTAAGCATCTTTGTAGGAAGCCGCGCAAATGGCCCAAATCCGCAACACGTCCAAATGTTGACGCAATGGATTTGTCCTATCGTGGGGCATGGCGCGTCGTGTTGCAGGATTGTCGGCGTTGGGAGTGGGGGGCATTTTTGCTTTCGCACTCCTTGTCGCGACAGGGTTAGGAACTGTTAACACTTGGGCGCAGCGCATCTCGTTCGCCATTGCCACGGGACCAAGCGGCGGCACTTATTTTCCGATGGGACAGATGCTCGCCGGCGTCATCAGCCATCCGCTGGGGGTCGATCGCTGCAGCACCGTCGATGTGTGCGGCCCGGAAGGCTTGATCGCCACAGCGCAGACAAGCCCCGGCTCCTACGCGAACGTGCTGGCGGTGAACACCGGGCGCGTCGATTCCGCGCTCACCCAATCCGATGTCGTGGCGCAGGCCGTGGCCGGCAAGGGTGCGTTCAAGACGGCGCAGACCCATCTGCGCACGATTGCCGTTCTGTTCTCCGAAGATGTACATGTCGTCGCGGCGAACCGCGCCAAGATCGCGTCGATATCCGATTTGCGCGGCAAGCGCGTCTCGCTCGGCGCGCTCTATTCGGGGACCGCGATCACGGCGCGTGCCGTGCTCAGCGCCTATCGCCTGCCGCCCAAACGCCTTCGCCTGAGCAGTGATTCCGCCGATTCGGCGGCACAAAAACTTGCCGCCGGTCAGCTTGATGCTTTCTTTTTCGTCGGCGGCGCGCCAGTGCCGCTGGTGCAGAGATTGCTGGCAGAAGGCCGTGCTCATCTCGTTGCGATAGATGGCGACGGCCGCAAGCGCCTGGTCGCCGCGCTGCCAGGCGTCGCGCCGGATGTCATTACGGCCGGAACTTACGGAACGATGAACGCCACGCAAACGGTGAACGTGCAGGCCGTGTGGATCGTCAATGATGCCGAACCGGCCAGCATCGTCTATGGACTGGCGAAGGCATTGTTCAATTCTGCCAATCGGAACCTGCTGGATAACGGACCGCCAAGCGCGCACCAGATTTTGCTGAACCGGGCGACCCTCAACATTTCTGCGCGGCTGCATCCGGGCGCGGAGCGCTTCTACAAGGAAGCGCGCAAGCTGCAGAAGTCTTATATGATCACGCCGCGCTGAGTTTACGCGAGTCCGGCATCCACTTCCTTTTGTGACGCGATGCCCCAGTCGCGCATCGCCGGCAGAGCCATCATGCGCTCGACATAGTCCCGCACAGTCTTGGGCATTTCGATTCCATATGTGACAAAGCGCGAAACCACCGGCGCATACATGCAGTCTGCGACGCAGAAGCGTCCGAACAGAAATCCGCCATCGCTGCCATGTCGTTCGAGCGCATGGGTCCAGGCATCGAGTATGCGCGCGATCTGCTCGTTGGTCTCCGCGTCCAGAGTTGGAGTTGGCTTGCGCCGCGCGAAATCCATCGAAAGCGTGCTGCGAACGGCGGCAAAACCCGAATGCATTTCGGCGGCATAGGAGCGTGCAGTGGCGCGTACCAACGCGTCATCGGGCCAAAGATGCGCGTTGGGATGACGCTCAGCCAGCGTTTCGCAAATGGCGAGGCTGTCCCATACGGTCGTCGTGCGTCCTGCCTCTGCGATCTTCAACGCGGGCACCCGGCCCGCAGGCGAATATTTTGCGATCTGCTCCTTTGTTGAAGGACTTTCATCCCGGCGAAGCTGGATCACCACTTCCTCGAACGTGGCGCCCGTCGCGCGCATCGCCATGTAAGGCCGCAGGCTCCAGCTCGACCAATCTTTCGTTCCGAGGACGAGTGTGTATTGCGCGGTCATGGACTGCTCCGGTTGCGATAGGGCGTCATGGTTTCTAAAGTCGCGCGCCATTCCCCGTCAAAGGTCACGCCATGCATGAGAGCCTTGTCAAAAGCGCAAAAGGCGCCACACAGCTTCACGCCATGAAGGCGTCCGATCTGTCGCGCTGGCTGGCCAAGCGTGCGAGCCGCGAAACCGCATGGCTCAAGAGCACGGGCTTCGCCGCCAAGGATCACGAGCTTGTGCTGGTGCCGGACAGCAAGGGCGGATTGGCGTGCGCGGTGCTCGGATTGGGCAAAGGGACCGACAAATTGGCGCTGGCGCAATTCTCCGAATCGCTGCCGCCGGGCAGCTATGCGTTCGGCGATGTGGCAGAAGGCTTCGGCGGCGCAAACGGAGCGCTGGCTTGGATTCTCGGCACCTATCAATTCACGAGCTATCGCAAGGGCAATCGCAAGTTTCCCAAACTGGTGGTGCCGCAAAACGTCAACGCCGCCGATGTCTCGCGCATTGCCGAGGGTGTGTTTCTGGCGCGCGATCTCATCAACACGCCGTCAAACGATATGGGGCCGCAAGAACTTGCCGCCGCCGCACGCGATCTGGCGAAGAAGCATGGCGCCAAGTTTTCCGTCATTCTCGGCGACGAACTTTTGAAAAAGAATTTTCCGCTGATCCATGCCGTGGGGCGTGCCTCGTCGCGCGCGCCGCGACTGATCGATTTCACGTGGGGCAAGCCCGGCGCGCCGAAGCTGACACTTGTGGGCAAGGGCGTATGCTTCGACAGCGGCGGGCTCGACCTGAAAAATTCCGCAGGCATGCTCACCATGAAGAAAGATATGGGCGGTTCCGCGACGGTGCTCGGCCTCGCACATATGATCATGGACGCGAAACTGAATGTGCGGCTGCGCGTGCTGATTCCGGCGGTGGAAAATTCCGTTTCCGGCAATGCCTATCGTCCGGGCGATGTTTTCCCAAGCCGCAAGGGCCTTACAGTCGAAATCGGCAACACCGACGCGGAAGGCCGTCTTGTTCTGGCGGATGCACTGACGGAAGCCGATGCCGAAAAGCCCGAACTACTAATCGATCTGGCGACGCTGACCGGCGCTGCGCGCGCCGCGACCGGCATGGAGCTGCCGCCATACTTCACCGATGATGAGGTGCTGTCCGCCGATCTGACGCACCATGCCAGCGCCGTGCAGGATCCGGTGTGGCGTCTGCCGCTGTGGCGCGGCTATGAATCGGCGATCGCAAGTCCCATTGCCGATCTCAACAATTCGCCGAATTACGGTCTGGCTGGTTCGATCACCGCGGCGCTGTTTCTCAATCGCTTCGTGACCAATACGAAGTCCTGGATGCATCTCGATATTGGCGCCTGAGTGGATCGTCCCAAGCCAGGCCGGCGCGCGGGTGCGGAAGCGAATACGGCACGCGCGCTTTATGCGCTAATCGCGGCGCGTTATCCGGCCTAATAACCGCGTTCGAAATCGACCACGTTTTCCAGCGGCTTGCCGCTCTGGTGACGCGCGATTCCGTCCACCGCCACTTTCGCCATCACGCGCGGATCGGAGATCGCGGCAACGTGCGGGGTCACGGTGATTTTGGGATGTTTCCAGAGCGGGCTTGTTTCCGGCAGCGGTTCGGTTTCGAAGACATCCAACGTCGCGCCGGAAAGATGACTTGAATCGATCGCCGCAATCAAATCGCTTTCCACAAGATGTCCGCCGCGCGCGACATTGATGACGAACGCCCCATTCGGCAATTGCGCGAAGGTGGTCTTGTTCAGGATGTGCCGTGTGTCCGGCGTCAACGGCAGGACGCAAATCAGAATATCGCTGCGTGCGAGAAACGGTTTCAGCTCTTCGGTGCCAGCGAAACTCTGAATGCCATCGATCGATTTGCGCGTGCGGCTCCAGCCCGCCATCTGGAAATCATGTTCGCGCAGGCGTTCCGCCACCAGCGTTCCGATTTCGCCAAGGCCCAATATACCGATACGCCTATCTTCCGTGCGACGCGGCGGAATGCTCTGGCGCCATTTGCCCTCGCGCTGAAACGCATCGAACATGCGCTGCTGGCGGTGATGGATCAGCGCGTGCATCACGCAATATTGCGCCATCTCGCGCGACAGCGTGTGATCGACGAAACGCACCAGCGGCACGTGTTTGGGATAATCCGGATCGTTCAGGAATCCATCGACCCCGGCACCCAGCGAGAACACGATTTTCAGATTGGGCAATGTTTTGAGAAAGCCCGGTTCCGGGCGAAAGCCCAGCGCGTAATCGACGGCAGCGGGATCGTATTCGTCGCGGCCATGCATCTTCACGATCAGATCGGGCGCCATGTCGGCGAGTGGTGCTGTCCATAGCCCCGCCCAGGTCACGGGAACGACGAGCAAAAGCGTGGAGCGCGCGGTCATGGCCGCACGCTCGCCGCTTTCGTCGCGCGCTTCAAGTGAGCGTCAGGATTTCTTCGGCGGCGTTGCCGGCGTGCTCGCAGGCCTCGCCGGTCCACCTTGCGGGTTTGCGGCCGGTGTCACGGTTGGCGTGGGCGTCAGCGCGTTCGAAGTTGGTGCTTTCGCGGGCGGCGCCCCACCGGGCACGGGTGCCGCACCGGGCGTTGTCGCCGTGGCCGGAGCCGCGGCCTTCGCCGGTGCGGGCGGCGGAATCGCCACCGGCGAATCCGATAGCGTGCGCAGATAGGCGATGATGTTGATGCGGTCCTGCGTGGCGGGCAGACCCGCGAAGCTCATCTTCGTGCCTTCGAGATAGGCCTGCGGCGATTTCAGGAATTTGAACAATTCGTCGAAGGTCCAGCTTCCGCCCTTGGCTTTCATCGCGGACGAATAATCGAAACCGGGATGGCCGGCGCGCGCGCGGCCAACAACGCCATAGAGATTGGGACCGATCTTGTTCGGTCCGCCCTTTGAAAGATCGTGGCACTGCTCGCAGCGATGCGAAATGTCATGGCCCTTAGCGACATCGGCGCTGGCCAGCACCGTGCCCCAATCGGGCATGGCTTCCTCGACGGGTGCGGCGGCGGCATTCGTCGCCGTCGGCTCCTGCACGCCTTCGACCACATAGCCGGGCTTGGCGGGCGGTGCGACGTCGAACAGCGACTCGCTGGCGATCTTGATCACCATCACAAAGATCAGGGCGCCGAGAACCGCACCGATGATCTTGTTCCACTCGTGGGAATCCATAAGGTCACGCTCCGCTGTGGCTGTGCTGTTCGCCGCTTCCGGATTCCTGGACGGCGAAGGAACACGCGAGCGGCACCCGCGCGATACACCCCCAAGAATGCGGGCGACATTGGCTTGGCGCTGTGGGGGGCGTCATTGCGGCGAAGCGTCGCATAAGTGGCGGGAGCTAAAGGGAAAGCTGCATGAATCCGATCGTTATTATCCCGTCGCGCATGGCCTCCACACGCCTGCCCGGCAAACCGCTCGCCGATATAGCGGGCGTGCCGATGATCGTGCGCGTCTGGCAGCAGGCAATGGCCGCCGAGGTGGGCCCGGTGCTCGTTGCCGCCGCCGAACGCGAAATCTGTGTGGCGATCGAATCGGCAGGCGGAAAAGCGGTGCTGACAAATCCCGATCTGGCCTCCGGTTCGGATCGCGTGTTCGAGGCGCTGCAAACCGTGGACGGCGCCGGCGCGCATGATGTGGTGGTGAACCTGCAGGGCGATCTGCCGGCGCTCGATCCTTCCTATGTTCGCGCTGTCGCGGATGTTTTGGCGCCGACGGGAGCCGACATCGCGACACTCGCGGCCGAAATCGATGACCCCGCGGATTGCGACAATCCCAGTGTCGTCAAACCGGTGATGACATGGGACGTAACCGGCACGCGCGGGCGCGCGCTCTATTTCACCCGTGCACGCGCCCCGTCCGGCGACGGTCCTCTGTTTCACCATATTGGTATCTATGCCTTCCGCCGCGAAGCGCTCTCGCGCTTCGTGAAGCTGCCAGCATCGCCGCTCGAGAAGCGCGAGAAGCTCGAACAGTTGCGCGCGCTGGAAGCGGGCATGAGCATTGCGGTAGCGCGCGTGGACAGCGTGCCGCTCAGTGTCGATACTCCCGACGATCTTCAAAAGGCGCGCGCCCTCATCGGCCGTTCCTGAGCAACAAGCTGAACAGCGGACCGGTGGCCATGCATTCGAGTTTGATGTCGCGCGCAAAAAGCGTCGCCTTCCAGGGCGAGCCGGGCGCATTCGGCAATCAGGCCGCGCGGGAGGCGTTGCCGGGTGCGAAAGCGATTCCCAAACCGACCTTCGACGACGCGGTGGACGCCGTGCGCAACGGCGAAACCGATCTCGCCATCATTCCGGTCGAGAACTCGCTGCATGGCCGTATCGCGGACATTCATCATCTGTTGCCGGACGCGGGGCTTTACATCGTCGGCGAGCATTTCCTGCGCATCAATCTTCAATTGCTGGGATTGAAAGGCGCGCGGCTTGACGGCGTTCGCGAAATCTACAGCCAGGCGCCCGCGCTCGGCCAATGCCGCAAGATCATTCGCGACATGAAACTGACGGCGCATAATTGGCACGACACAGCTGGTTCCGCGCGCCATATCGCTGAACTAAAAAAACCGGCGGTGGCCGCCATCGCTTCGGCAATGGCCGGTGAAATCTACGGCCTGGAAATTCTCAAATCGGATGTGGAAGACGAACCGCACAACATGACGCGCTTTCTCATCATGTCGCGCGAGCCGGATGATGCGCCCAATGACGGCAAGCCCGTCGTCACCACTTTTGTGTTCCGCGTGCGCAACGTGCCCGCCGCGCTCTACAAAGCGATGGGTGGTTTCGCCACCAACGGTGTCAACATGATGAAGCTGGAAAGCTACCAGATCGGCGGTTCGTTCAACGCGACGCAGTTCTACGCCGACATCGAAGGCCATCCCGAAGACCGCAATGTGCGTCTCGCGCTGGAAGAACTGCGTTTCTTCACCAGCAAGCTTTCGATATTGGGCGTCTACCCGGCGCATCCGGCGCGGGCCGAACTGCCGGCGATCTAGCCGATAATCTTTTCAAGTTTGGTCTTTTCGAAGTCCGCCAGTCCCGCGCACGGCACGTAAGATGTCACAATGAGAATGTGATCGACTTCATCGTTCGCGCCGAGCGGCAGGAAGACCGTTTCATAATAGCAGAAATTTGAGTCCGGAACGTCGCGTCCCACCCAGCCGCGCAATGCGAGCGCGACACCAAGCGTACGCACATGTTCATAGGTAGCACGTGTTTCCTTGCCGTAATTTGGCACGGTCGCTTCGATCTGCCCCAGGCGCATGGCCCTGAAATTCAGATTGTGCGCCTGGACATGCGCGTCGCCCACGACGCGATATTCATAATCTTAGCGACCGTCGATGACGCGCACGAGAACGATGTTGCGCAGGAAGTTCGACATCGCCCGAAGCGAAAGATCTTTGCGGGCGGGAAACCGCTTCGTGCCGCGCAGTTTCTGCCAATAGCATATGGCGCCGCCGACGGGCACGCTCTCCAATGTTTCGGGCAAGACAATGTGAACGGACGATTCGACCGGCCCGTCCGGAATGTTCCGCGGCAATGTCGGCTCCAATGACATGCCGTCAGTTTGTAGGCGAAGTATTAAGAACTGCTATCGCCAATTTGTCCGAATTCGGGACGTTTCGCATACACACCGGATAGCGATCATTCCGTCGTCGCCCAGTTGAGGATCAGATGATGCGCGATGGCGATGGGCGGCGGCACGCGCAGGCCGTCGATGGCTTCGCCGGCCAGCAAGGCGCGCGCTTTGGCTTTCTCCAGCCAGAACGCATCGGCCAGTTCGTTGTGATCGATGGTGATGTCGCGGCCCAAAGCCTGCGCGTAACAGCCGATCATCAGCGAGGACGGAAACGGCCAGGGCTGCGTGGTGAAATAGGTGACGTTGTTCACGCGCACGCCGGCTTCCTCGAATATTTCGCGCGCCACCGCTTCCTCGATAGTTTCGCCCGGCTCGACGAAGCCAGCCAGCGCCGAAAAGAATCCGGGCGGAAATTGCTTGCCGCGTCCGACCAGACAGGAATCGCCATGCGTCGCCAGCATGATGACGACCGGATCGGTACGCGGGAAATGCTCGGCGTTGCAATTGGGGCATGTGCGTTTGTAGCCCGCATCCGCGATCTGCGTCGGTTGCCCGCATTTCGGACAGAAGCCGTGACGCTGATGCCAGTCGATCATCGCTTTGGCTTGCCCGAGAATGGCAATGTCCCTTTCCGGCAATCCGCCGCTCATCGCCGCGGCGCGCATGTCGCGAAAATGACCAAGCCCTGCAAGCGGGCCTTCATTCGCCGGGTCGCGCGCGACGCTGATGCCGAGCGCGAACAGCGCGCGCTCACCCTCGAGGCCGAGCAGCACGCATGGTGCGTCGGGCCCCGCGATTTTTTCGGCAAGGCCGGGTTTCAGGAATCCCGCTTCGAGCGGCCCTTTCGCTTTTTCCGGTCCGAGCAGAAACGGCATGAGCCGCCACATCGGCAAAATGAGGGACGATGGATCGTGCAGCTTTGCCGTCACCCATTGCGTATCGGGCCGCTTCTCGCTCGCGCGGTTGAGAGGATTTCCGCAGAAAGGAATCATAAAACCTCGGACGTGGTTTGGGGATCGATTTGCACACTGCAAACGTCGCATTGGATGAGCGACCGTGCTAGGGGCTGCGCGACATGACCGTCCTTCTCGTCGCCATCTTTGCCGTGCTTGCCTTTGGGGCGATCGGCTTCGCAGTGTGGCCCATCCTGCACGGGCGTGGCGCGCGTGGAGGCTTGCTTCTTGGCTGTGCGATCGCGGTCTTGGTGCTGGGGCTCGGTCTTGGCACTTATGTGATGCTGGGCTCGCCGGCGCTGGCGCTGCGCACGCTGACCGGCCCGTCCGACAATGACATTCGCGGGCTAGTGGCGGTTCTTGCGCAGCGCGTACGGCAAACCCCCGACAATCCGCGCGGCTGGTCTCTTCTGGGCCGCGGCTATCTCTCGCTGAACGATCCGTCCGATGCCGCCGCCGCGTTTCGCCGGGCGCTGATGGTGACGCCGCCCGCGCAGCGCGGGCGGCTGTTCTCTTCCTATGGCGAAGCGCTGACGCTTCAAGCTGGCGGCGCCGTGCCGCCCGAAGCCGTGGCCGCGTTCACCGATGCGCTGCGGCTCAACCCGGCGGATCGCGCGTCGCGCTTTTATTTGGGTCAACTCTACGCGATGCGCGGCGACCGCGCGCGCGCCCTCGAGATGTGGAACCGCCTTTTGGCGGAAACCGACACGTCATCGCCGCTACACAACATGCTGGTCGACCGCATTGCGATGCTCAGCGGCCAGTCGGGCGCGGCGCCGGATGTGCAAGCGATGGTCGCCGGTCTGGCGGCGCGGCTCAAAGCCTATCCGCAGGACGCGCAAGGCTGGCTGCGCCTGATGCGCGCCTATTCGGTTCTTGGCGACAAAACAAAAGCGCGGGCCGCTCTGGCCGACGCGCGCATCGCGCTCAAATCCGATGCGGTTTCTCTGAAGGCGCTTGATGCGGAAGCGAAGAGCGACGGCCTTCAGAAATGAAAACGGCGGCCGATGGGGGTTCAATTTCGTATGCGCCAAAATTATGTCGGCACGCGTCCTTGCCAGACCGGCCAGCAGGTCGACTTGCCCTTCGCTTTGGCGGCGTCATAGAGCTTCATCTGCGCATCTTCCGCGTTGGCGCCATTGGCGGTCGCGATGTAGTCGGATGAGCCTGTGCACCAGACATAGAACTGGTGGGTGCCGGGGGCGAAGAAATCCGTCTGGTGACTGGAGGTGAAATTCGCCGCGACGGCAACGCCAGCCACCGCGAAAAGAACGCCGCCTGCTACCGCCCCGATGATCCGTCCAATGCTCATACGCGTGCTCCTCAAGCTATGGCCGCTATTGCGGCTCTCTATGTCAGCGGAAAGTGGTCACTTCCTGCCTGTTTCGCTTCGGTGTGCGGCTCCCCCAAGCCATTTGCTCCCGAATCTGCGTCCGGAAGCCCCTTATATTCGCAAGGTATACCGTCATTGCGGGCCTGTCATCCCCTTTTTTGCTGCGTCGCCAGAGTCTTAGCAAAAAGACACGATTAAAGGTAAATCCGCGCCGGTTCGATGCCCTCCGCCCGTACCGCAGCCTCGATTTCTCCAGCAACCGCAGCGATTTCGGCTTCGTCGCTGCCGCGGACGACGAGTTGTACACCCGAGCCGTCCTCGCGATAGAAGGGGTAGCTCCCCAAGGCGACGTTTTTATGGCCTTCCTGGATGCGGGCCAGGGATGCGGCGATCCGTCCCTCGGCGATCCGGGCTTCGACGGTGGCGCTATGGACCGGCGCGCCGCGCGCGAGGCGCGGGGCGATCTCTTCCAGCATGGCGCGCATGATCATAGGCACGCCTGCCATGACGAAGACATTTTCGATCTGGAATCCGGGCGCGGTGGAGACGCTGTTTTTCACCAGCGATGCGCCGTCCGGTATTCGGGTCATGCGCTTGCGCATTTCGTTAAACTCGCCCGGCTTGTAGCGCGCGCCGAGCAGCGCCAGCGCTTCGGGGTGATAGTCGATGCCGACACCGAAGGCGGCCGCCACGGCGTCCGCTGTGATGTCGTCATGAGTCGGGCCGATGCCGCCGGTGGTGAAAACATAGGTGTAGCGAGCGCGCAGCGCGTTCAGCGCTGCGACGATTTCTTCCTGCACATCCGGAACCACACGCGCCTCGCTTAGATCGATGCCGAGCGCGCCCAGAAATCTTGCGATGTAATTGGTGTTGGTGTCCTGCGTCCGGCCGGACAGAATCTCGTCGCCGATCACGAGGATGGCAGCGGTCGGGCTTGAATTTTGACGCTCATCCATCAGCTATGGGAACTTCCGGTGCTGGCGCAAAAGCGCCCGAACGTGTAAGAACTCCTTGAGTTCGGCAGGTTAGAAAGCTGCTGGGCGGCCCGCAAGCGCGGATCTGAAAATCGAAACGGAAGACGCCATCAATGATGTCCGAAATGCCCAATGCCGAATTGTTCGAGGCCGCGCGTCGCGCGACCATGGGCATCACGCTGTTCGGCGAGGAGGCTTTCGCCGGCATGCGCAAGGCGGGCCGTCTCGCCGCCGAGGTGCTGGATCTGATGGTGCCGGAAGTGAAGCCCGGCGTGACCACCGCCCATCTCGACAAGATCGCCTATGATTACGTGGTCGCCCATGGCGCGATTCCCGCCTGCCTGGGCTATCGCGGCTATCGCAACACGCTCTGTACCTCGCTCAATCATGTCGTCTGTCACGGCATTCCGAACGACAAGTCACTGCGCGACGGCGACATCATCAACATCGATGTCACCGTCATCGTCGATGGCTGGCATGGCGACACCTCGCGCATGTATCTGGTCGGCGATGTGAAGTTGAAGGCCAAGCGTCTTGTCGAAATCACCTATGAATCCATGATGCGCGGCATCGCCGTGGTGAAGCCGGGCGCGACAACGGGCGATATCGGTCACGCCATCCAGTCCTACGCGGAAGGCGAGGAGCGCTGCTCCGTGGTGCGCGATTTCTGTGGGCATGGGCTCGGACGCATCTTCCACTCGCTGCCCAATATTGTTCACTACGGCAGGCCGGGTTACGGCATCGGGCTGAAGCCGGGCATGCTTTTCACGGTCGAGCCCATGATCAATCTGGGCGGTTACGGTGTGAAGATTCTGAATGACGGCTGGACGGCCGTGACACGCGACCGTTCGCTATCGGCGCAGTTCGAGCACAGCGTGGGCGTGACCGAGGATTGCGTCGAAATCTTCACCAACTCGCCCAAAGGCTGGGACTGCCCGCCCTATCTGTAGCCGTCCGCTACAGCTTCACGACATTTCGGCGAACTGTTGCGAAGATTTTCGCTAATTCATCGCGCTGGCTGTCGCTGGTGACGAGAAATGGCGCCGAAACCGTTTGCGAAACAGGCGCAAACGCCGAATCTGGCGGATGTGTCGGGACGATTCGATCCAACCGAATCGGTCGCGGCGCTGGATAAAACCGCGCCGCATTATATCTGCCATCGCGCGCGCCCGTGCGAGCGCTTCCTGAATGGGGGCGCCGACGCGATCCCCGATTGCGAAATGCTGGAGATGGTTCTCTTTGTCGCGATCCCGCGCGGCGATCTGAAACCGCTCGCCAAGGATTTTATCAAGCGCTTCGGAAGCTTCGCGGAGGTGATCGCCGCGCCGCGCGCGCCTCCTGGAAATTAAAGGCGTGGGCGAGGGGGCGGTCGCGCAGTTGAAGATTGTCGAGGCTGCGACTTTGCGTCTGTCCAAAGCGAAACTGCTGGGCAGGCCGGCACTCAGTTCCTGGCCCGCGCTGCTCGACTATTGCACCGCCGCGATGAACCGCTGCCCCATGAAGAATTCCGCCTGCTGTTCCTCGACCGCAAGAACGCGCTGATCGCCGACGAGGTGCAGGGCCGGGGCACGGTCGATCACACGCCCGTCTATCCGCGCGAGATCGTCAAGCGCGCACTGGAACTTGGCGCCTCGGCCATCATCCTGGCGCACAACCATCCGAGCGGCGACCCCACCTGGTAGGTACCCTTATTGACGGGTCCTCCGGGCACCGGCAGGTGCTCAAGACAGATACTAACTTCCTCTTTTCCAACGACGATTTCGGTCGTGATCGTTTGGACGATTTCACGCTTGGTGTCGTGAGTGAGGTCAGGCCAGCTTGTATGGAGAGCCCTGGCTTCTTGGATCATGTAGGCCTGATTGATCCGAGCGATCTTGCCCACGTCTATCTGCACCTGAAGGTCTAATACCTCCCCGTCGATCTGCTTCTGGCGCTCTTCGAGGGGACGATATTTGTCCCCAAAGCCTTGCTTCGGAATTTCGCCTGCAAAGTAGAGCTCATAGAGCCGATCCATGTCCCGCTGGGCTTTTGCCCTCTCGTCCGTTCGGGCGGCGATGAGCGTTTCCTTTTCGAGGATTTGGGTCTCGGCATTGTCGAGATAGGCAGTGAGCTCGGCGTCCGAGAAGAGGAAGCCTTTGAGTTCGGAATGATAGATGGCTTCCAGGTCGGCGGCAGGGATTTTCATGCCGCACCCGTCGCACATGTATTTGCCGGTCTGTTTGCGGGCGTACATCTTCCGGCCGCAGGTGCAGCGCACCTTGCCGCCAAAAAGATGTTCGGGACGCGGCCCAGGCATGCCTTTGCCGCTCTTCTGGGTCATCAGGACACGATTGCATTCTTCCCAGAGCGCCTCGGAGACGATGGGCTCGATGGGCGTGTGCACCCATTCGTCCTTGGACTTGATTTCATGCCGTCCACCGTTGCGACGGGTGCTGTAGTTGGCGCGGTGGAGGCCCTTAGGCGCGGGATCGCGAATAAGGTCTTCAAGCACCTTGGCGGAGTATTTCTTGCCCGCTCTGGTGCGATAGCCCTTGTCGTTCAATATCTGCGCGACCGTCTTCTTGCGGCGATGCTCTTTGTATAGGTCGTAGATGAGCTTTCGGACGGGCGCCTCGTCCGGGTGCAGGATGAGCTTCTTGTCTTTCCACTGATACCCATAAGGCGCTTTCCCGCCCAAAGGCTTTCCAAGCTTTGCGCGGATTGCCACCGATGCCGCAACTCTATCGGCTATCTCACCACGCTCCCATTCCGCGAGCGCGCCGATGACGGTGTAGAAGAAGCGACCGGCGGGTGTGCCCGTGTCGAGGCTTTCCTGTAGCGAGATGAGCGCTGCGTCGTTGTCGCGGAAGATGTCGGCGAAATCGAGGAGCTCTCGGGTGTTGCGTGCGAGGCGCGCGAGTTTCGAGAAGATGAGGCCATGAACGCGCCGAGCGCGAATATCCGCCAGCATGCGCTTGGTCTCTGCGTGCTCCATAACGGATTTTCCGCTGACGGCGTCGAGCTTATACACCTCACGGACAGTGTAGCCCTGCGCCTCTGCGTAGAGACGGGCGCGTTGTTCGTGATGTTCAGGACTGTCGCCGCGCGCTTGGTCTTCGGTTGAAACTCGAATCCAGATGCCAACATCTTTTGCTGCTGCAGGCGTTTGTTGTGTTCGCATTGGCCGCATGACTTATACCCTGCATATCGAAGGCGTCGCGAGAATCGCATGACTCCAAGGTATCATCAACGATAACAATTAAATGGGTGGTAGTAATTTGATGGTTTTGACGTCGTTTGCGCGATGAACCAGAACTAATGTCCTATTTCGCTTCTATCGATTTGGCGTACGAAATCATTTTGTTGGCAGCAATCGTATTTCCTATGGTGCGATATGCCATTGATGCCAGTTGAAATTCTTGGACTGCTTCTCTACGTGCTTGTCCCACGCCGAATCCGAAATAAAACAATTCATCAATCGCACCCAGAAGGTCATGGGAATCAGCTAACTCGTAGGGGCTAGCAACATGCGCTATTAAATAGAGCATGTTGTTTCGCGCCATTTCCAAAACCGTCCCATTGCCGGTCAACCTCGCAATAAGATAGCAGCTACGCGCATGTTCCTTCATGAACCTGACATAGCCGGTGTTTTTCCAATAGTCTTTGGCAAATAAGTTTTCATGTGCCACCGCCATCATCACGTGAGCGATTTCTTTAGCGTCTAAGGAGTGATTGGCCAAAAACAGCCACGCATTGAAAAAGGCAATCTTCGTATCGAGATCGATCCGGTGGCGTGAACTCTCTGACCAGTTGTTATAAATCGTTTGGGCATCGTTGAGGTGTTGTTTAGCGGCCGCCAGTGTTGATAAAGAGTTCCCCTTGGGTATCTCTGCTAACTCCATTTCGGCTATACCGACGTCGACGTTAAACGCCTGCTCGTCGTCGGGCGCGAGCTCGCGAGCATGTTCGTAGCTGTGTGTCCGCCGTCAGCGCCTATGAGACAGAATTTCGGTATTGATTTAGGGAGGGTTTTGGTCTCATCGCAGTGACGAAGGAACGAAGATGAGACCAAAACCCTTGAGTTTGAAGGCGCCAGCTGAACGG
>Ga0209483_1000470_pt1 | contig 35306 bp, 25 predicted proteins | sample NGEPerA_FD_184508 | JGI IMG/M metagenome (GOLD analysis project Ga0209483, IMG submission 184508) | Arctic peat soil microbial communities from the Barrow Environmental Observatory site, Barrow, Alaska, USA - NGEE PermafrostL2-A... | ecosystem: Environmental > Terrestrial > Soil > Wetlands >...
TTTGTTGGCACTGCCGCGCTGCTGCACGGCCAGATCAAAAAAAGTCGGTTGCTCGTTGCGTTTGGTTTGCATGGCTACTCTGATCCTTCGCCGCGTCAGTTGTTCAAAATACTTTTGCAGAGATTTCAAAATACAAGAGTTCATAAATTCTATGGCAAAAATAGCAATGCTTGGTGCCGGCAGTTTGATCTTTTGCAAGACTTTGATGGCTGATTTTCTGGCCACGCCAGCGCTCGCCGGCAGTGAGTATCGGTTGATGGCGCTGACCCACACGCGGCTTGACAAAATGCACGCGTTTGTCCGGCGCATGATTAAAGATAACGGCATTGACGCCACGGTTATGGCCACTACGGATCGGCGCGAGGCGTTGCGGGGAGCGGATTATGTCGTCGTGATGATCCAGTCCGGTGGCGTGGAAGAATTCCGACAGGACTATGAAATTCCGCTGAAATATGGCGTGGATCAGTGCATCGGCGATACGATGGGACCGGGCGGAATTTTCCGCGCACTGCGCCACATTCCGGCGCTGTTGGAAATCGCGCGGGACATGCAGGAGCTTTGTCCCAACGCGATTCTATTCAACTATGCCAACCCGATGGCGATGTGTTGCTGGGCGTTGGGGCGCGTGCCGGGCCTTCAATTTGTCGGTCTTTGCCACGGCGTGCAGACCACGATGGATCTCATCGGCAGCTATGTGGGCGTGCCGAAAGAGGAGATTGATTTCGTGGCTGCCGGCATCAATCACATGGCTTGGTTCCTCAAGCTGGAGCATCAGGGCAAAGATATTTATCCGCTGTTGAAGGCTAATTTTGAGAAGCCTGGATATTATGTGAACGAAAAAGTTCGCGCCGAGGTCATGCGCCATTTTGGATATTTTATGACTGAGAGCACCGGCCACCTTTCGGAATATCTTCCGTATTTCCGCAAAAATAAAAAGGCGTTGGAACTTTATTGCGACGAGCCGGCGTTCGGCGGGGAATCGGGCGCCTATTATAAATACTGTGCGATGCTGGCGGAAAAATTTGCCAAGACGGATCCGCTCTCCATCGAAACGACCAAGCTCGGTCTCCGCAGTGCCGAGTATTGCTCGCACATCATCGAAGCCAAGGAGACCGGGAATGTTTTCCGTCTCAACGGAAACATCCGCAACGACGGATACATCACTAATCTGCCGCAAGGCTGCTGTGTCGAGGTGCCGATTTTTGTGGATCGGCTCGGGCTGCACCCAACGGTGGTCGGCAATCTGCCAGTTCAATGCGCCGCGCTAAACATGACCAATGTGCAGGTGCAGGGTCTGACCGTGGAAGCCAGTTTCACCGGTGATCCGGAGCTGGTAATGAACGCCGTGGCGCTCGACCCTCTGACGGCATCCGTGCTGACGTTGCAGGAAATCCGCGACATGGTGGCCGAGATGCTGGCAGCCGAAAAAAAATATCTGCCGCAGTTTGCAGGCAGGAAGCTGCGTTCAGTTAAAGCGATCAGTATTCCGAAAAACGTGAAGCGTGCCGAAGTCCCGCTTGATCCGGCGCTCGCCATTGCCAACCGCTTCATGAAACTGGCGGAAGCGTGATTAGTGGCATTATTCTTGTCCGCAGCACACACTCAATTAAGATACGCATCAACAACCAAAATTTTGCGAATTGTGAACCGTTGCACTTTAATTCTTCCGCGTCGGACGCCGGCCTTCGCGGGAACAAAACCAGCCGTTCCAATTATACGCAGCACGAGTTGACCGGCAGCACTGGAGTGAAAAATAATGAATAAAAAATTATTGATCGGCCGTCGCAGTTTTTTGAAAAGAATGGGTGGCGCGCTTGGCGTAGCGGCATTTCCATCCATCATTCCCGCTTCTGCGCTCGGCCGCGGCGGCGCCATCGCCCCGAGCGAGCGCGTCACGATGGGCTTCATTGGCGTCGGCACGCAGGGCGGCGGGCATTTGCTGGGCGGCGCGTGGACGTATGTGGCTGGCGGTTACACGGGCCGAAAAGATGTTCAAGTGCTCGCGGTGTGCGATGTCTGGCGCAATCGCCGCGACAACGCTTGCCAGCGGGTCAACGCTCATTACTCTGAAGTTTATGGCAAGGACAATTACAAGTCTTGCGAAGCCTATAATGATTTTCGGGAGCTTCTGGCGCGTCCCGACATTGATGCCGTGCTGATCGCCACGCCCGCACATTGGCACGCGACGATGGCCGTCATGGCGGCCGAGGCAGGCAAGGATATTTATTGCGAAAAGCCAACTGCTGTGACCATCCGCGAAGCCCAAACGGTGTTGTCGGCGGTGCGCCGTTATGGGCGCATCTATCAGGCTGGAACGCAACAGCGCAGCGAATATGGCGGGAAATTCCGTCAAGCATGTGAATTTATCCGCAGCGGGCGGATCGGAACCCTGAAAGAAGTTTATGCGTATCGTGATGGCGGCGGAATTTATTGGCCGCAGCGTTTTGGCGGCCCCGGCCAGCCGATCCCGGACGGTTTCGATTGGGATCTTTATCTCGGCCCGGCACCGATGATTCCTTACGACGGCATCTACGGACCGCACCGATTTGACATCGGCGAATTAAATTGGGGCCAGCACCATTACGACATTGTGCAATGGGCCACCGGTTCTGATGAAACCGGCCCGGTCGAGATTTTCATGGAAGGCAACCGCTCCTGTTACAAATACGCCAGCGGAGTTGTTGTCTATGGAAAACCTTATCCCGGCGAACCGGTGGGCGGCGACGGTGGCGCGTGTTTTGTCGGCACACAAGGCCGTATTGCGGTGGATCGCGACGCCCTAGTTTCTTATCCCGCAGAGATCGTGCGCGAACCGCTTCGCCCGAACGAAACTCACCTCTATTACAGCAACAGTCATTCGGGCAATTTCCTCGAATGCGTGCGCACTCGGAAACGACCCATCTGCGACGTGGACATCGCCTACCGCGCCGTGAGTGCCGTGCTGCTGGGCGGCGTGGCCAAACAGGTGAACCGCACTTTGCAGTGGGATCCGAACGCCGTGCAATTTATCAATGACGATGAAGCCAACCGGCTGCTCTCCATCGCCAAACGCTCACCCTGGCTTACATGAATTTTTTAAATATTTTATTGGCAACGGCCACGCTGCTGACCGCACAAATTCCACTCCGCGCTCAGACAAACGGCGCGGCTGAAGAGCAATCGCTGATTGGCATTTTGCAATCGGACAGTTCCCCGCACGACAAGGACGCGGCCTGCGCGCGGCTTAAGCGCATTGGCACCGAGGCTTCGATTCCGGCGCTGGCGGCGCTGCTCACCGACGACCAACTCTCGCACTCCGCGCGTTATGCATTGGAACCAATGCGTTCGGAAAAAGCCGAGCAGGCTTTGATCGAAGCGCTTCCAAAAACCTCGGGTGAAACCCGGGTTGGAATTATCAATTCGCTCGGCGAGCGCGGCGACAAAAATGCAGTGACGCCATTGGCTGCATTGTTGTCCGACAATGATTCCACGACAGCCATGGCCGCCGCCGAAGCGCTTGGCAAAATCGGCGGTCCGGAAGCACAAAAGGCGCTGGACAACATGCTTAACAAAACAACCGGGGCAGTCCGCAACGCCGTCGTGGACGCCTTGCTCCGTTGTGCAATCGCCACGCAAGACCGCGCGGGATTCCAAAAATTATTCAAGGCCGGGAAAAGCGACACAGTCCGCGTGGCTGCTTATCACGGATTGATTGAGACTTCCGGCGATCAAGCGCTGAAGCTTGTCACCAAAGGCGTGGTCGCCAAAGACTCCACGATTCAAACTGCGGCTTTGCAAATGGCGCGGGAAATCCAAGCGCCCGGCGCAACCGTCGCGCTGGCGAAGCTTCTGCCGCATGCGTCAGTGGCGGTTCAAATCGCGCTGGTTGACGCTTTGGACCAGCGCGGCGATCCCGAAGCGGTGCCGGCAATTTTGTCGCTGGCGACAACCGCCGATCCGGATGTCCGCGTGGCGTGCCTCAATGCCTTGGGTGATTTGGGCGGCGAATCCGCCGTTGCGATTTTGGCAAAATCCGCCGCGGCCGGCAGCGTTGCAGAAAAAAGGGCGGCGCGCATGGCCTTGCTCAACTTGCGGCGCGGAGACGTGACCGCAGAGATGTTGAAAGAACTTCCGGCGGCCTCACCGGCGGAGCAGTTGGAATTGGGTCATGCCATCGGCCATCGCGGAGACACGAGTGCTGTGCCCGCGTTGCTGAAAATGGCCGCGCAGGGAACAACCTCTCTCCGCGATGCGTCGCTGCAAGCGCTCGCCCCGTTGGCACGTGGCTCTGACCTTCCCGCATTGGTTCAACTTGTCGTCAGCAGCGCGGACGACGATGCCCGAACCGCTGCGGCGGATGCGGTGCGTTCTGTTCTTCGTCGGCTTCAATCCAATGGCGAAAAACCGGACTTGCAGCCGGTTGCCGCCGCAATACAAACCGGTTCGCCTGAAGTTCGGATTGCCTTGCTACCCGTCTGCGGCGAAGTGGTGGATGAGCAGTTGAGACTTGTTTTGCGACAGGCTTTGGCTGATGCGGACGCGCGTGTTCGCACGGCAGCAGCCGAAGCTTTGTCCGAAACGCTTGATCCGGAACTGTTGCCGGATTTGCTGAAGCTCGCGCGCGAAGCAGCCACGGATGATTTGCGCTCGCTCGCCGTGCGCGGGAGTGTCCGCTTGATGACGCAGGAAGAAGCCGTCAAGTTCCCGAATGCGCAGCGCATTGAGGCGTTCAAGAACCTGCTCGCTGACCCGCTTGATGCGGCGGAAAAACGCATTGTGCTGACCGGCTTGGCGACGATCAAGGACAACGCTGCGCTCGAACTGACGTTGAATCTTGTTGATGATCCCGATGTCCACAAAGAAGCGAGCCAGGCCGCGCAACAGGAAACGCTGCATCAGTTCACCAAAATCCAGTTGACGGACAAGTTCTGGGACGAAGGCGCGAACTTCGGCGATTTCAATCACGACGGCAAAATGGATATTGTTTCCGGCCCATTTTGGTATGAAGCACCGGATTTCAAGAAGGGCCACGAATACCGTCCAGCCACGGCATCGTTTAAGCATCCGGCGGCCGGCGGCACCGAAAACATCGCCGGTTTTGAAGGCGCACTCGGAACGAACAACGCCTACTCGGATGATTTTCTGACCTTCGTCTATGATTTTAACGGCGATGGCTGGCCGGACATTTTGGTCATTGATTTTCCGGGAAAGGCCGCGCATTGGTTTGAAAACCCGAAGGGCGCAGGCGGCCATTGGGCTTCGCATCTTATTCTTGATTCGGTTGACGACGAATCGCCCACCTTTCTGGACATCAACGGCGACGGCAAACCGGATTTGGTTTGCATTCACGAAGGCTGTTTCGGTTACGCCGCAGCGGATTGGAGCGATCCATCGAAGCCGTGGAAATTCCATCCGATTACACCGAACGGCAAATGGGGAAAATTCACCCACGGCTTGGGCGTCGGTGATGTCAACGGCGACGGGCGCATGGATTTGCTGGAGAAAGACGGCTGGTGGGAACAGCCGCCCTCGCTGGAGAATGACCCGGTCTGGATATTCCATCCGTTTCCGTTCGCGCCTGGCGGCGCGGCGCAAATGTTTGCGTATGACGTGAACGGCGACGGGCTGAACGACGTCATCACCTGCCTCAACCCGCATGGCTACGGCCTGGTTTGGTGGGAGCAGTCGCGCGCCGGAACGAACATCACTTTCAAGCAGCACATCATCATGGCTCAGACTGAAACCGGCAGCCGCTTCGGCGTGCATTTTTCCCAACCGCATTCGATGGCCTTGGTGGATGTGGACGGCGACGGGTTGTTGGACATCGTAACGGGCAAGCGTTTTTGGGCTCACGGCCGCAACGGACTCGACCCGGAATCGCACGATTTTCCCGCCGTATTATATTGGTTCCAACTCGTGCGTCACGCGAATGGCCACGCTGATTTTGTGCCGCACCTGATTGACGATGATTCGGGTGTGGGCACGCAAGTGGTCGCCGGAAATATCGTGAATCAAAAATTTCCCGACATCGTGGTTGGCAACAAGAAAGGCACGTTCCTTTTCAAGCACGAAATCCAGCCATAAGCAGGACTCCATAATTGTAAAGCCACATTTCTTCAACGCGCATTGAATCGCCGGATTTGCTTCAACCCTTCATTTGACATCCACCTCAACGAAGCTCACCAGTCACCGGCGTTGACGTCAATACCGCAGACTGGGGGTTGTTAATTCGATTGCGCGACGGCTGGCAAAGAAGTTCGGCATCACTCGCCAACAGGCCGGGATTAAACCGTCGTGATACCGGCTCTGCTTCTGCGGGGCTTTGATGCGGCTTGAGCCGGATGAGGGGAAACCTTCACGTCCGGTTCTCAGGGGAGGGAGTTGCGGCAACACCACTCCCTTACCCGACAGGTTTTTGGATGGTTTTTGGGGCGGATTAGCGACTATTTAATTATAATCCCGCACTATTCGACTTAACTGGTTTTGATGATTTGCCGCCTAGGTTTTCCATGAACTATAAGTTACAATGCTGTGACAAGTCGTTGAAAGTTATTTTTGTATTGAAAAAATTGCTGAATTGGTGTTCAATATTTTTTGGCTCATTCTTGAAAACTTTTTTGGGGCAGAGCTATTTAGGTTATGCGCCTAGCCCGTTCGATCATGCGGAGAATGTGCTCATTTGAAATTCGCTGTTTTGAACCGGAAATACATAAGGTCATGAACAAAAAATGTTTTAGCTTAGTTAGTGCGATCGTCCTGCTCGTAATAATTGGTCTATTCGCGCCTGTTGCCGAGGCGCAAGTGCCGGCGAATTTCCATGGCTTCACCGTAACGGCATACAACAGCAACGCCGTCGCGCCCGGTTCCATTTTTCTGTCGGTCACCGATCCGGGAACGAACGGAGCCTTCTACATGATGATCCTCACGAACAACGGCACGCCGTTGTGGTATCAGGCGGCAACGAATCAAATATGGGACTTTAAGCCGCTGCCTGACGGAGAACTTCACGATGGCGAGTTGTGTCATACCTGCAATAATGAGGCTGGCTAATGGCATCAACTGGACGACCGGACAATGACCTAAACAACGAACATTCGCAGAATTAAAGAAAGCAAATTATATGAACACAAAGCAAAAACTAAGTATCAAAACCTTGGTGGCAACCATGTTGGTTATCGCTGGCGTAAAGGCCACCGCACAACTGCCGACGAATTTCCCGCCCATAACCGTAACCACGAACTACGCTTCTGGCGTTGCCGATGGATACATCTTCATGACCGACAGTTACAAGGCAACAAACTTCGGATACTATGTGATGATGGTCACCAACGACGGGACCCCGGTCTGGTATAAGCAACTGACGAACGCCGCTTTTGACTTCAAGGAATTGCCCAACGGCTATCTGCATTACGCGCAGCAATATCAGGCGCTCTCGTGGGGCGGCGGCGGCTATGTGACGCATGAAATTCTGGACGAGAATTTCAACGACGTGGAATCCATCCGCGCCGGGAACGGTTACAACGCCGAATGTCACGATTTTCAAATGCTGCCCAACGGTCACGTTTTGGTAACCAGTTATTACATGACGCGGGTTGACATGAGCAAGATCGTCACCAACGGCAATCCGGCCGCGCTCGTCTCCGGCGCCATCATTCAGGAACTGGACGCGCAACGGAACGTCGTTTTTCAATGGCGATCCTGGGACCATTATCCGTTCACGAGCCAGTGGGTCAATTCCACCGCCGCTGTGATTTCCTCCATGTTTCATGTGAATTGCGTGTTTGAGGACACGGACGGAAACATCGTCATCAGCACACCGCAATGGGTCAAGAAAATCAGCCGGCAGACGGGCCAGGTCATGTGGCATTTGGGCGGGGCCGAAAACCAATTTACTTTCGTCGGCGTCAGCCCGCTGGAAGGGACCAACAGTTTTGCCGGGCACGCCATCAATCGCCTGCCCAACGGCGATGTGTTGATTTACAAGAACGGCACGCCGTCAAAGGCGTATGAATACGCGCTGGACGAGACGAACAAGATCGCAACCTATGTTTGGTCCTTTACGCCCCATCCGTCCGTTTCGGGGCCGTCCCAAGGCGACGCCCAGCGCCTGCCCAACGGAAATACCTTCATCGGCTGGGGCGGCACTGCTGGCGTCGCTCCGGTCTGCACCGAAGTTTCCGGCACCAATGTGGTTTTTCAAATGGGCTTCACCAACGCTGGGGTGACCAGCTACCGGGCTTTCCGTTCTCCGTTTCCATCCACATCACAGGCCAACTCAAGCAGCATTCTCGACATGGCAACCGGCGACAGTTACAGCTTCGACACCACCGGCATTTCGATTGACGTGGTGGGCGGCGGCGGCGGTTACAATCGGGTGACGGTTACAAACGAACCCTATGCGCCGGTTTATCCCCTGTTTCAAAACAAGGCTCCGCGCGTGCTGCCGGTTCGCGTCAATTTGAGCGAAATCGGCATTGACAGCATGAACGCAAATGTCAACTTCGATGCCGCCAGCCTCGGCATAACCTATCCAACGAACATCACCGTGTATTACCGCTCCACTTCCGGACAGGGCGTTTTTGCGGCACAAGCCACGAGCTATAATCCCGTCACCGGAATTTTGAGCGTTTCCATGAACCTGGCCGCACAAGGCGGAGATTTCGGCGAATTTATTTTTTGTTACCCCGATTTGCCCGATCTGGCCATCCCTCCGTTGCTCGCGCAGGCCCAGAGTTATCTCGGAGTCCAACTTTATGACGTGATTGCGCCGCCCCTGACCGATTTAAATGTGACTTACAGTGTCAACCAACAGCGCCCGATGCTGCTTTCCTGGTCGCCAGCCGGCATCGCCGCTTATTACGAATTCCAGGTCTCAACGAGCCAGGATTTTTCGGATCCATTGCTGGATGTTCCTTATCAAACGGACGCATTTTTTGTCTGGAGCAACGCAACCGCCAACACGATCTACTACTACCGCGTGCGGACGGATAACGACGCGGGTGCCAGCGACTGGGCTACGGGTTCGTTCCAAACCGTTGCGCCGTTCATCACCGTCACTTCGCCCAATGGCGGCGAATTCTGGCGGCGCGGCCTGAAGTATTTTGTGCAGTGGCAGGGAAACCTTGGCGAGGCCGTAAACATTGATCTTTACAAATCCGGAGCCTATCTGACGGGGATTGCCACGAATGCTCCAAGCACTGGTGCTTATCAATGGCAGGTGGGCTTAAGCCTGGTTCCGGGCAATGACTATGCAATTCGCATCACCAGTTCCACCAACTCCTCCTTGTTCGCTGCCAGCCACGCGCCTTTCAGCATTGATATGCCGAACATTGACGTGTCTTCACTGAAGGTTCTTCCGGGTGGACAATTCAGCTTCAATGTGGTGGCGCCGGGTGCCACTCAGGTGTCCGTTTATGATTCGACGAATCTCATGAATTGGCAACTCCTGCAAGTCGTGCCGCTCACGAATAGCACTGCCTCTTTCACGGATACTACGGCAACTAACAGCGGTAATCGTTTTTACCGTTTTTCCGCGCCCTAGAACTTATGATCAGCGGTTGGTTGGATGCAGGTAAATATTTTGGCCCTGTCGCAAGAACAATATTATGAAAAGACTAAACCTGATATTGATGGTGGCGGTGTTGATCTTGGGTGCGGTTGCAGCCCGCGCCCAGTCCGGCGGCACGGCCTATCGCAGTTTGGGTTACCTTTACCTGTCTCCCTTGCCGGGCGCGCAATACTGTTCACCCCAGACCTGTTTCGTGCTGGTGCGGTTTGCCACGGCGCCGCCTGCGGCCGTCACCAATTTGGCGCAGTTCATCCAGGTGAACGGCGCCAGCAGCGGATCGCACTCGGGCACAACCAGAATTGCCAGCGACAACCGGACGGTGATTTTTTACATGCCTTCGAGTTTCATCCCGAACGAAGTCGTCACCGTGAGCATGACACCCGAGGTGGACCTGACCACCAACAGCGCGATTCCGGCCTATCAATACCAGTTCATGGTTTCCGGGGCCTTTCCGCCGCAGGGCACGATCACGGCTCGCGGCGATAATCCGCCCAACGCCACCATGGCGATGGCTTTTGACAGCAATCCCAACACCGAATGGCAGGATTTGATCGTGCCCAATGGCACCACCAATTTCAGTTGGATTCAATATGTCTATCCGGGAACCGCCATGCATGTCGTGAACAGTTATTCCATCACGTCGGCCAATGACAACCCGGCGGGCGATCCCAGCAGTTGGCAGCTTTACGGCGTGGACATGAACACCAATCTGATTCTGCTGGACACCCAAGCGGGCCAGACCTTCAGCAACCGGCTCCAGACCCAGACCTACGCCATCACCAACACGAGCGCTTACCGAGGCTACCGTTTGCAAGTCACGCGGGTGAACAATCCCGCCACCGCCACTTCGGTGCAGTTGGCCGAGCTGGTGTTCAACAACGCCACCGGATCGGTGCTGTGGGACTACTGGCTGAACATTTCGGGGACCGCCGTCAGTGATCTGACGAACAATATCAACTATCCCAATAATCCCAGCGGCAGCGCTCTGCTGCCCAGTTTTGTAGGGCCGGTCAATTGGGCGGACAATTATGGCACGCGAGTTCGTGGATTCATCACCGCGCCGCTTACCGGCAGCTATGTGTTCTGGATTGCCAGCGATGACAACAGCGCACTGTGGTTGAGCACCAATTCCAGTCCGACCAATGCCACCCTGATTGCCTCGGTGCCTGGCTGGACCAATCCCGAGATTTGGAATGTTTATAGCTCGCAAAAATCGGCACCGGTCAATCTGGTTGCGGGCCAAAGATACTACGTTCAAGCGCTCCAGAAAGAAGGTGGCGGCGGTGACAACCTCGCGGTGGGTTGGGCCATGCCTGGGCAGGCTACCACCGCTCCGTCGGAAGTCATTCCGGGGGAGGTTCTCGCTCCTTGGACCAGCGGAAACTCAGTGGCGTCGGCAGCGCTTACCACCCCTCCCAGTCTGGCCGCCGCTCAATTCCAAGCTAGTTCAAGCCAGCTTTCATCAGTTGCTACGAAGACAAAAACTATCTCCGGTGCTTTCATTTCTTCTCAACTGAGTTCAGTGCCAGTGCTGCTCTCACAGGCCAAAGCAGCGGGCACGCCGACAGCCCAGCCTTTGGCCACGTCTCGGGGCATCCCTGCGGGAGTTGTCCCCGGGCAGGACGGGATCATGCCAAACGGAGTCTCGGTCCCCACTGACTTTCCTTACATCAACATCACCACGAGCAACAACCCCGACTCCGAATATATCTTCATTGATAACCGCGGCGGCAACGGCGATCCTTGGAACGTCATTTTTGACAACTCGGGCCAGCCAGCTTGGTATTCAAAGTATCCCGACGAACGGCGCGACATGAAGGTCCAGCACAACGGCGTCATGACCATGCTGGCCCGCGACCAAGGAGGCAACCATTTCAACGGTTTCAACACCAACTACCAGCAAATCGTCCAATACTGGACGACCAATGGTTACAGCGGGGATGAGCATGAACTCCAGGTGCTGGCTGACGGAACGTATTTCCTCATCGGCCTCGATACAGAAACCGTGGACATGAGCCAATATATCGCCGGCGGCAGCACCAGCGCCTCGGTCACTGGAGATGCGCTCCAGGAATTCGCGGCGAACGGCGACTTGATCTTCCAATGGCGGGCTTGGGATCATATCAATATTGTGGATGAGCAGGCGTTTATTGATCTCACCTCCAGCGGCTTTGATTTTACCCACATGAACTCGATTGACGTGGACACCGACGGGAACATCCTGCTGTCCAGTCGCAACACCAGTGAATGCACCAAGATTGACCGGAACACCGGCGACATCATCTGGCAGCTAGGGGGACCGAGCAGCACCTTAACCTTCCCGAACGATCCGCTGAATGGCCCAGCCAACCAGCACGCCTGGCGAGTGGTCACCACCAACGATTACACGCTGTTTGATGACGGCAACTTGCACAATCCCTCCGTGTCGCGCGGTGTGGAATATATTGTGAACACGAACAATATGACCGCCACCTTGGTTTGGCAGTATCCACCTACACCGACTACTGCACTTTACGCGTATTACATGGGCAACGTCCAGCGCTTGACTAACGGCAACACCCTGATTGATTGGGCGGTCGGGAATTTGCCCAAGCTCACCGAGGTTCGCCCCGATGGAACCAAGGCGTTTGAAATGAATTGGGTGAATCAATACGAGGCGTATCGGACCTGGCGCTGTTCCTGGCCTGGCGTCGCGCTTCAACCTTACTTGCTGTTGGAGTCCTATCCCGACAACGTGACCCTCATATTCAATCAATTCGGGGACACCAATGTGGCCTATTACCGCATTTACGGCGGACCCGCTTCGCAGTCCACCAACTTTCTTGCTACTTCGGCCACGACCTTGGCGCGGTTGACATATCTGCAAAATGGTGTCACATATTTTTTCCGCGTCACCGCCGTGCATCGTGACGGCACGGAGGGCAAATTTTCAAACGAACAAAGTGTCACGGTCAACCTGATCCAGCCGGGACAGAACATGATCGCCAACGGGAGTTTTTCCTCGGGCACGAATAGCTGGATTCTATCGCTGGCCAACAATGGGTCGGCAACATGGGCTGTCGCCAATCAGGTCGCTTCTGTTACAATTGCCAACGGCGGCACCTACTCTACGGACATTCAGTTGCAACAGACCGGCTTCCGCATGATCCAAGGGTTTCAATACATCCTTTCGTTTGACGCCTGGGCGACCCGGCCCCGATACATTCAAGCCGAAGTCGGACAGGCTGCCTCGCCCTATTTGAATTACAGCAGTCTCGCCGCCACGTCACTCACGCCGGTCCACACTCACTACCAATACGTCTTCACCATGACGCAACCGTCGGATTTCAACGCCAACTTGATGTTCAACCTTGGCACTTCCACCGCCGGCGTCATGATGTCCAACATTTCTTTGTCCATCGCGCCGCCCACAACGGCGACCCTGTTGAAATGGGTGCAACCGCCCGTGAACGCCGTCGCGGGCAACCCGATTTCGCCCGAGATACAAGTTGGAGCCTATAACGTAACTTATCCGGTGGCTGGTCTCCCCATCACACTTTATATCACCAACGGCATCGGCGTCCTGGCCGGGATTCAATCCACCAATACCGATACCAACGGCATCGCCCACTTCCCTAATTTGAGCTTCAGCCAGGCCGGGCTTAAGCAACTTGCCGCCAGTAATTCTTCACTGATAATCACAAGCGCGGTCTTCAGCATTGCGGCACCGCCGATTAGAGCCACTACGTTGAGTTGGCAGCAGCAGCCATCCAGTGCCACAGCTGGCACGGTTATCTCGCCGGAAATTCAAGTTGCAGCCTGGACCAATGCTACCCCGGTTGCCAATGTCCTGCTTACCCTTTCCCTCACCGACGGCGCGGGATCACTCACCGGGATACAAGCCACCAACACGGACGCCAACGGCATTGCGCACTTCCCAAATCTAAGTATCAACCTTGCCGGCCTGAAACAACTTGCCGTCGGCGACGCTACTGCGACGCTGGCAACCAACAGCGCCAGCTTCAATATCATTGCTGCGGCGGCGAACAAGCTGGCCATCGCGCAACCGCCTCCGGCAAATGCCACAGCGGGCGTGGCCATGACGCCCCCGCCCGTGGTTCAAATAACTGATCTATACGGCAACGTGATTTCCAACGCCTCGGATACCATCAGCGCCGTTCAAACAAGCGGCACGGGCGGCGACTTGAACGCCACGAATGCGGCCCAGAAGGTTACCGCCAGCAGTGGCATCGCCATCTTCTCCGGCCTGTTTGTCACGAACGCGGCCGGCAATGTCTCGCTCACCTTCACCGACGCCGGCCTGCCCAATCCCAACGTCGTCTCCAGCGCGATCAACGTCAGCGCCAACACGGCCACCCAAATGCGAATGAGCCAGCAGCCTTCCAGCACCGCCACGGTGGGTGCCGCCTTTGCACAGCAACCTGGCGTGACGATTGCCGATGCTTACGGCAACACTGTTGCCAGTTACACGAACTCTGTTTTTGCGGTTGAAGTCGCCGGCGGTAATTTGAATGCCACCCCCGTCCCCTCGGTAGCGATGCCCCTCAATGGTGTTGCCAGCTTCACCGGCCTGTTTGTGACCAACGCCAGTCCCGCAGTCACATTAAATTTCATCTCCGGCAGTTTGCCGCCGGTCAACTCCACCGCCATCAACATTAGCGCGGGCCAGGCCTCCCAGTTGATCTGGACTACCCAGCCTGCAAATGCCATCAGCGGACGGCCCTTTAACATACAGCCTGTCCTGCAAACGGCGGACTTTTTTGCCAATCCCTCGACCAGTGGACTGGCTGCGACCCAAAACGTGCAAGTGCTCCTGAGCGCGGGCACCGGCCCATTGCTCGGCACGACGAATTACAACCTTGGCACGGCAGGCAGCAACGGCATGGTGGCCTTCAACAACCTTCGCCTCGACGTGCCGGGCACTGGCCATGTTTTGACCGCCACCAACGTCACCCCGAATCCTCCCGTCCCGCCCCAGCAAAGTCAGTTGGGCTTGTGGCTGGACGCGTCGGCTTTGAACAGTCTGACCCTCAGTGGGAACAACGTCACTGTTTGGAAAGACCTGAGCGGACATGGGCGCAATGCCAGCGGCGGCGTCTCTCCGGTTTTTGCCACCAACTCAACATTGGCGGCGGGTGCGACGGGACTGGGCCGAGTCGTGCGGTTCAACGGTTCGAGCACTTATTTGGTCGTGGACCTTTCCTTCCTGAACCAAACGCCCTATGCGATTGCCGTCGTGGAAGTGGCCTCGAACAAGGGTTCTTCGACCAGCTACTTCATGGGTGACACGGGCAGCGGAGGCGATACCACCGACAATGCCCTGCACACCGGCTATCGCAGTTCGGGCGACTTCACTTTTGCGCACTACGGTGACGACTTAGATTACGTTCCCGGCAGTTTTACCTATCCTGCGGCACGGATTTGGATGGACACGATTGATGCCGGCAAAAACAAGACGATTTACTTGAACGGTGTCCCTGTGGCCACGGGAACTGCGGGCGGTCTCCTGAACTCAGCCGGCAGCCAGGGGCATATCGGTTCTGGTTTTGACACGAGCAGCACTATTTTCCAGGGCGATGTCGCGGAGATTTTGGTCTACACCAACACCCAAAACGCCAATGCCGGCAGCATCACAAGCTACCTGAGCAACAAGTGGCTCTGTGCTAGTTGCGCCCAGCCGGCGCTGGCCAGCGCGGCCAGCGCACCGTTCACAGTCCATGCCGCTCCCGCGCCGTCGCAAATGATCCTCGGTGCAACCGTCGTTGGTGGCAGTTCAGTCGTCCTTAACTACGCCACGACTGCCGGATTCCAATATCAGGTTCAGTTCACCACTAACCTGATGCAAGGTTCATGGAGCACTTTGCCAACTAGCACAACAAACGCTACCGGGGCCGCCGTGATATTTACCGACACCAACTCACCGGGTGGCGCGCAACGATTCTATCGAATTGTTTCCTTCTAAATAACGCGCGGCACGCTAAAAGTCGTTGCCTTGTTGAAGAACTGATCTTCCAAGGAAAGCGGCAACGCGTAAATTCCGCACGGATGCGCAGTTCGACACAATCTTCTAAAATCTGGAGTTGCCCGGATCAACGCTTAATCGTAGCTACCTTTCGATGCGCGTTCATTTGGTCTCCGCAGACAGATTCCACATTATTTAGGGTTCTGTGGGTGAGTTGGTGGTGTCAGCGGACGGTCAAGACCAGCCAGGGCGGGTCGAATGAAAACCAGCCACTTTGAGGAACGCATTGCGTTGCGTGCCGTGCAGACGGCACAAAGACGCGATGAATCAACTCAACGTGAGCTTGCAACACTCCATAACAACTTTGGCGGCGCATGGCTGGTCCCACCGGCGGATCGCGCGTGAACTGGACATTAACCGCGAGACGGTGGGCAAGTATCTGCGGTTGGCGGATTCAAACCCGGCCATTTCGACCCCCGGCTCGGTGGCGGACCCGGGCGCAAAACCAGCCATTTCGACCCTCGGCGCAACTGTTGGTCGGCAGAGTCTTTGCTTGCCGTGGCAGCCGCAGATTGCGGCGGCGGTGTCGGTCGGATTGAGTGCCCAGAGGATTTATCAGGACTTGGTGGGCGAACACGGGTTCAATGGCAGTTACCAGGCGGTCAAACGGTTTGTGCGGCAGTTGCGGCAGACGCAACAGGTGCCATTCGTGCGGATGGAGGTGGAACCTGGCATGGAAGCCCAAGTGGATTTTGGTCAGGGCGCGTGGGTCATAGTGGAGGGCAAACGGAAGCGGCCGTATTTGTTTCGGATTGTTCTGTCGCATTCGCGCAAAGGTTATAGTGAAGTGGTCTGGCAGCAGACGACCGAGAGCTTCATCCGGTGTCTGGAAAATGCGTTTCGTTACTTCGGCGGGGTGCCGCGCACTTTGATCATCGACAACCTGCGGGCGGCGGTGACGCGGGCGGACTGGTATGATCCCGAACTCAACGCCACCCAAAACGCGCGCAAGCGGGCAAAGCAGGCGCAATTTAACGGGCAACTGGCGGCATCCCCAAAATGATGCGAGCAAGTTAATTGCGCAGGGGCAACCGAGAGTAGGAGAGAACAGTTGTTGTATTGTCCAAGGCTCTCCTTTTAAGGCACATCTTCCTCCAATGACCAGCACAAACCTCGAAGCATCGGATGAAAGCCGTGACTTAACATTTCTTGATATGCCTGCTTCTTGGTCCAATGCTCGACCTTGACGCGATAGGCTCCGACAATCAGTCCGGTCCGGTCTTGGCCATGTTCGCAATGCACGAATGTCCCGGATCCAAGCGCGGCAATTGCAGAGTCAAGCTTGTTTGTGTCAGGCTTCCCAATGGTCATTTGTTCCAAATTGATTGGCAAATAGATGATCTGCATTCCATTTGAGATGGCCAGTGAATCTGAGGCTTCGTGGCTGGTATTCAATTTTATGTCCCGTTTGATGCCAAGTGATTTAAGATATTCCCAGCCTTCAGAATCTGGCTGTCCCCCACGCCACACGCCCGGTTCAACTTGAGCTAAATTTGGGATGCCATGCGATATTTGATGAGTAGCGCAGCCACATAATCCAAAAAGAAGGAATAACCACATCAGGTTGAACAAGGTTCCTTGGAATTTCATATATCAAAGCGCCATTCGATTTCGGGGAAGCTTAATCCATGCAGACGATATGTCGAGGCGGCCAAAAAAATATGCGGGAAGCTCGAAATTCGAGTTGAGTTGCTTTACGCAGATTTTCTGCGACAAATGACCATGTCATGAAACTGACCGACAAACAATTTCATCTCCTTTTTAAAATTGGGGTTTGGACTAAAGGAATTGACGGTGCCCTGGAGGCAATTGCCGGCTTAGCTCTGTTATTTGTCAGCCCGGGATCACTTCGCAACGCGGTTGACTGGCTTACCCAAGGAGAATTGCAGGAAGACCCAACCGACTTTGTCGCCACGCATCTGGTTGAGTTTTTCCATCAGCTTTCCATCAACACAACATATTTTGCCTGCGTCTACCTTTTGGTTTATGGGATTACAAAAGTGGGACTGGCCGCTGGCTTGCTGCGGGGAAAATTATGGGTTTATCCCGTAGCATTGGGAATCCTTGGTCTTTTTTTGTGCTATCAAGTCTATCGGTTGAGCCATAATCATTCGATTGGGTTGGCGTTGTTAAGCATTATTGACCTCATCGTGCTTGTTCTGATTTGGCGGGATTACAAATACACGAAAACAAAAAAACGAAAAATAATGAACCTCAAACCATCAAAAATTAAATAATTAGATCTATGAACTGGTTTATTTGGGCTTTGTTGTCCGCTTTTTTCGCCGGGGCGACGGCGATTCTGGCAAAGATTGGCGTGTCGGGTGTCAATCCGAACCTCGCCACCGCCATTCGCACCACTGTGGTGCTTTTTTTTACCTGGGGCATCGCCTTGGCGACGACGAGCACGGCCTCGGTCCATACATTTTCTAAACGCACTTGGACGTTTCTGGTGCTTTCCGGCGTGGCCACCGGATTGTCATGGCTTTGCTACTTCCGCGCTCTGCAACTGGGCCAAGCATCCCGGGTCGCGCCAGTCGACAAATTAAGCGTTGTGTTCGTGATCGTCTTTGCCGCAATTTTTTTACACGAACAACTCACCTGGCATCACTGGGTCGGCGGCGCGTTGATTGTCAGCGGCGCTGTAATTCTGGCGTTCAAGTAAACGTGCTTTTGCAAGATTGCAATTCGCCGCTAACTTTCCGCAGGCCACACCAAGCCCGAACTTTCAATTTTTGAATAACATCCTGCCTCATGGCGAACCATCAAACCGCAAGCAGCCTGGCAATCACGTCTGAACAATCCGGCATGAAGGACAAGCCTGCGACCCATCGTGCGCGTCTTGCGTTCCGGATTTTACTCCTGCTGGCGTTGTGATTGTGATCGGCGTATTGGGCAGCGTATTACAATTCTGGCCACCCGCTTACTGCGCCGCCACGCGCCAGAATTTCGATGTTCCGGTCGGCAGCGGCAGGGAAATTACCTGCGGATCGTTGGTCAGCAGGAACGACAGGGTGGTTTGCCAGTTGGTTAAGGTCAGGGAGCCGATTTCCTGAATTTGGTTGGTGTGACCGACACTGCCGCTGATCGTCAGCAGCAGATTGGTTTTGCCTAATGCAAGGGAAAGGAGCGGCACGCGTGGCGGGGTCACGCTGGCTGGGTCGTCGCTGAAATCTGGAATGCCATTGGCATTGGCATCGTTCGTATCGCCAATGGAAAGCACCCACAATTGGTAGTCTGAACTTGTCGTGGCCGGGTCGCCATCGGCAAAAAAAACGTAGCCTATGTAGTTGGTGGGCCAAGTTGGAATGCCCCGCGAAAAAAATTCGCTGTCAAAACTGAGTGTCTGCGACGCGGCGTTGGTCCACACGCCGGGTTGATTGGTCAGGGAGTTGAAACGGTCGGTGGAGGATCTGACGAAGAGGATCGGCCCCTGCAACGTGTTGGCGGAATTCCCGGTCTGAGTTAGGCTGATGGCTGCCGAAACTGTGTTCGAGCCGGGTGTATAAGTCACCGGACCGGTATATTCGAGCAGCGTGAACGGGCAGGTGTAAGTGCCCAAATCTCCGTAAGTATCGTCATACAGGTCGAGCTCGCATGTGCCATCTTTGGAACCGGCGGACCGGCTCCAAGTCGCCGTGACGGTGCCTGAACTAATATCGGTGCTGTAAGAACCTGATGTGACCGTGGTATTGACACCCTGTGCAACTTCAAAGAAATCGTCGAAGCCATTGCCGTTCGCGTCAACCCCTAGCGGCAAATCCACATAAATCACTCCATAAATATTGCCCAAGCCGCCATAATACAACGCAAAGCTGCTGCCCCAAGTGTTGCCGGAATAAGGCGCCAACTCTCCGTTGAACGGTGGTCCACCGATGGTGCTCAAGTCTAGGGTGCCGCCAAAGGTCGTGCCTTGCCGAAAACGCAGGGACTCGCAATACAGCCGCGACTGCGCCGTCTCCGAGCCGTAGTTGATCGTCGGGCAAAGAAGCCAGCCGGTCGTCAAGAGAATCAAAAATCGTTTCATGGCTGTTTCAGTTGTCTTCAATTAAAACACTGATTCCGAAATTCGTCCATATCAGATAATAGCCGGTCTGAAATTTGGGCGGCAAATTACTGCTCACTCACTCGACGGGAAAACAGGCTGGCGAGTTCGTTACGCAGTAGCGACCGGCGGCGCGGCGAGACGCTGGCTCGCAAGTTCCGCGTCACGTCAATGGCCGGACGCCGGCTGGCGGGAACATAGCGTTCGAGGACGGGCATTCGGAATGGCGAAATTTCAAGCAGATGCAGCCAAGAATTTATTCGCAGGTGCTATGGTATTTTTGAGGTCGGTGGAAGGTGCGGCGTTTGGTGGGCAGTTTGGCGTGTGCCGGCCGTAGTTTATCTGGTTGGGACGTGGTGAAATTTGAATATGCCACACCTGCGGTGCTTGCGCTAACGTGCTTTCGGTCATCTCCAAGTTGATGCTTCTATTACTGGCTTAACCGGTAAAACTGCTTTTAAAAACACGCTGGATAGTGATGCTTGCAAAGTGATACTTTGAGCTTCGAACGATGAAACGCCGTGCGCCAAGACCGCAGACCAGCAGCCATGCCGCTCCCCACAACCATCCGGCCAACCACAGCCGCGCGCTCGTGCGGGTGGATGGCGCGGGCATTCGGAAGAAAATCAAGAAAGACTACGAAAAAGCCTTGCGCGTCCTGGAGAATTCGCGGCGGCAGCTCGACCAGTTCCATCAGACGGATCTGCCGCAGTTCACGCGCTGGTTGAACACCCACTTCGGCGCGTTGCTCACGGAACTCCGCGAACTTTCTCAAAAAATGGCGGCGGATGAAGAACTCATCATTCAGGTTGAAAACGAGGCCATGTTCAGCGGGTGTTCCGATGCCCGCGCCTACCAGTGGGTGATGGAACTCCGTGAAAATCCCGAACCGCCGCAACCCCGGCCCGCTGGCGACGGCGAACCGGCTGGGGAGCGGGACCCGTTTGGTTCACGCCCGGAATCTGGAAACGACGACGAGGAGGATCCGATGGAGGAATTAATGAACGAGTTCTTCCGCAAGTTCGGATCGGGCGCACGACCGCAGGACAATCATGGCCCCCGGAACGGGCAGCACACCGAGTCTGGCGTGCCGGCCCAGGCGTCCACGCGGCTCAAGGAACTCTATCGCGCGGTGGTTCGCCGACTGCATCCCGACAGCCAGCGGGAAATGACGGTGCAAAAAACCGAATGGTGGCATCAGGCGCAGGCGGCCTACGAAGCGGGCGACGCGGAGCAACTGGAAGTCATCCTCACGCTCTGCGAAATTGGCGACAGTGGCACGACCGCTCACACCAGCGCCTCGCTGTTGCAGCGCATCACAGCGCAGTTGAAAAAATCACTGCGCGAAATCAAACGCCAGCTTGCGGGGCAGCGGCGCGATCTCGCGTGGAATTTTTCCCGACGTGCGGACCACGACGCGCTGGCCGTCCAGACGCGCCGCTCGCTGATGGGCGATTTGGAGAGGATGCGCTACCAGTGTCGGACGATTCAGGAGATGATCGCGAGATGGAAAGTTGCGGCAGAACGGATCAAACAACCGCGCCGCCGGAAGCCCTATCCACAGAGTATGGAGTTTTCCTTCTGAGCCGTGGCTGAAACACAGTGAAGTCACGTTAGAGAAAGCTGGCGGTAAGTTCAATTGGCATTGGCACGCATTTCAACTGGAAAACTGGTGGACAAAAAAACAGATTAAATCTTTGTCATAATTGATAAACTCTTTGATTCCATGAAATCGAATGGATTAAATCGGTCGGAACAGTCCCGCAACATGAAACGGGCAACCAGTTGCGATGCGGGGAAAACATGATGAAAGCACGTCGTAGAATTGAGTGATTATGTCAAAAATAAATTTTGCATTTTTCAAGAAAATCCGAACAGGAATCAGCACCGGTTGTTTTTTGCTGGCCTTGGGCTTGCACGCGCAGACCGCGCCGCTCACAGCGGGCGAGCGTGTCCTACTACCCGGCACCACCGGCGGATTTGATTTTATCCGCATTGACACCGTCGCGAATCGGCTTTTGCTGGGTCACGAGGCCAACAAATCGTTCGATATCTTTGATCTTGGCACGAAGAAGTTGCTGAAGGTGGTTCCCACCAACACCTCGCAGGATGCGACGACGGATGTAAAACGCGGCTTTTATTACGTCAGTGGCAACGATCCGGGGCGCATGGTCATCGTGGATTTCACCAAGCTGGAAATCTCCGGCGAAGTTCCAGTGCCTGCGAATACGGATTTAATCGCGTTCAACGCAATGTCCGGTCTGGTTTATGAATGCAACGACACCGCCGGCGAGGTGTGGGTGATTGATCCGGCGGCGAAGCAGATTATCACAACCATCAAGCTAGATGGCAGCGGCGTGGAAGACCTGGCGTTTGACCCGGAATACAAAAATCTGTATCAGGCAGTGAAGGGAACCAATGCCATCGCGGTGATTGACCCGGCCAGCAACAAAGTTCTGGCAATGTGGCCCTGCGCGCCGGACAAGGGAGTGCATGGCATTGCCGTCGTCCCCGAAAGCAACGGTCTGCTCGTGGCGTGCGCCAGCAAACTGTTGTTGTTCGACCGGTCCACCGGCAAGATTACGGCCACGGCACCCACCGGAGGGCGTGTGGATGAAATGACTTACGACCCCGGTTTGCATATTGCTTATTGCGCGAGCCGTCAGGGGAAAATTTCCTGCGTGGCGGTTGCCGCTGGCAAGTTGACCCCGCTTGGCGATGTGCCGGACGAAACGGGAACCGGCGACATCGTGGTGGATACGAAGACACACATCGTGTGGATTGCGTATCACAAGGGGGATCAATGTTTCGCGCAACCGTTCACTCCGGCCAGGTAAATGGATTTTGTATCCATTGGACTTCTCAAACTCCGGCATGACAAAATCGCCATCTTGAAACCATAGTTTTCACCGGAACGCCTGTTAGACTGTTTTTGTGAGCCAATTAAACCTTGATTCATGCGTCCAGCGCCTTTGCCCAGACTTCTTCCGTTGCCAGATGTTGGACATTTGTTCGGCTTCAGAAACACGAGGCCGGGCGTTCGGAAGTAAAGATTGATCCCTTGCAACCTGTCATTGAACTAGATGATTTAACCGTGCATTTCGGCGAGCGGGAGATTTTGAAAAGTCTCCGCATCGTGCTTTCAGGGCGTATCATCGGCCTGCTCGGTCCCAACGGTGCCGGCAAATCCACCTTGATTCACACGCTGCTCGGTTTCTGCGCGGCCAGTTCCGGCACGGCGCGGATTTTCGGACACAACATCCGCGCGGAAGCGGACAAGGTTCGCACGCTGGTTGGTTACATGCCCGAAAACGACTCATTGATCGCGGACATGACGGCGGTGTCGTTTGTGCGAATGATGGGCGAACTGTCCGGTCTGACGGAGGAAGCCGCCTTGGAACGCGCGCACGAGGTTTTGTTTTACGTCGGGTTGGGCGAGGCGCGCTATCGCATGTTGGGCACTTACTCGCTCGGCATGAGGCAACTCGCGAAACTGGCGCAGGCAATTGTTCACGGCCCCCGACTGCTAATTCTGGACGAACCAACCAACGGCCTCGACCCGGCGGCGCGCACGCGCATGATCCGGCTCATCCACGACATGAAGGATTCGGGTGAAATGCACCTGCTGCTCTGCTCGCATTTGCTGCGCGACGTCGAGGAAACGTGCGAGGACGCGCTGATTCTGAAACAAGGCCGCATCGTCCACTACTCAAATCTGGAAAGCGAGCGGCGCACGAACAAGCGCTTTGTGGAAATCCAGACGCACGGCGACGACGCCGGTTTTGCCGAGGCGCTTTCCGCCATCGGCTGCGAATGTTCCGCCGCAGGCAATGGACGATTCAAGGCGGTGCTGCCGGAGGAATTTGAACTGCGCGAAATTTACCGCGTTGCCGCCGGACGCGACTTGCAATTGCGGCGGCTCAATTACCGGCGCGACACGCTGGAAGACATTTTTATGAAGGCGATGGAGGATTAAGATGGCCGTTCACAAACATACCTACAAGGATTACACCGGTCCGCGAACGCCGGTGTGGTCGCGCTTTCTCGTCCTGGCGCGGTTTGGTTTCGCGCGGGTGTTTCATTTGAAATTTCTGCTGCTCTTCATCATCGGCTGCCTGTTTTATCCTCTGGTTTGCGCCGCCTACATTTATCTCTCGCACAATCCGGCTTTTCTTGCGCTGTTCAACATTCCGGCCGACCGGCTGCCGCATGTGGATGGACGGTTTTTCTATTTTTACAGCATCGTTCAAGGCGCGTTGGCGTATCTGCTCACGGCGTTTGTGGGGCCGGTTTTGGTGACGCCGGATTTTGCCAACGGCGCGATGCCGCTCTATTTCAGCCGGCCGTTTTCGCGCGGCGAATATGTGGCGGGAAGAATCAGCGTCCTGCTGACTCTGCTCTCGCTCATCACCTGGATTCCCGGCCTGGTGCTCTTTGCCATTCAATCCAGCATCGAAGGATGGAGCTGGATGACGGGAAATCTCTGGCTGGCCGGTGCCATCGTCTTCGGTTTGCTCGTCTGGATTATTGTTCTCGCGCTGATCGGGCTGGCGCTTTCGGCTTGGGTGAAATGGAAAATTGGCGCGGGCGCGCTGGTGCTCGGCGTGATTTTCGCGGGTGCGGGATTCGGCACGGCCATCAACAGCCTGATGCGCACGAATTACGGCGCTTTGATTGACTTAACCCAAGTCGCCCACACGATCTGGTCTTACCTGTTCCGCTACGACACCGGCACTGAAATGTCCGTGTCCAGCGCGTGGATTGTCCTCGCCGTGATCAGTCTGGCCTGCCTGTGGCTGCTCATCAGACGCATCCGGCCCTTCGAGGTGGTCAAATGAGCGACACCACGAACATCACTCTGGATAACGTATCGCGCTTCTATGGCGAAGTGCTCGGCGTCAACCGTGTCACGCTTTCGATCCCGCCGGGCATCACCAGCCTCGTTGGCCCCAACGGCTCCGGCAAAACGACGTTGATGAATTTGATGACCGGCCTCGTCCGGCCAACTTACGGTCGCATCAGCGTGCTGGGCATCGTACCGTCCGAACCGCAAAAACTGTTTCGCCTTGTCGGCTATTCCACGCAATTCGATTCCTTTCCCAGGGGTCTGACCGGATTTCAATTCATCCAATCGTTTCTCCGATTTTTTGGCTGTTCATCCGCAACGAGCGGCGAACTGGCATCTAAAGCCATTGCACAGGTCGGCCTCACTGACGCCGCCACCCGGAAAATTGTGGCTTACAGCAAAGGCATGCGGCAACGCATCAAACTGGCGCAGGCAATTGCCCACGATCCGAAAGTGCTCGTGCTCGATGAGCCGCTGAACGGACTTGACCCGTTGGTTCGCGCCGAAACGATTGCGCTGTTCCGGAGGTGGGCGGACGAGGGCCGTCACGTCATCGTTTCCAGCCATGTCCTGCACGAAGTGGATTTGATTTCCGACCGCGTCATTTTGCTGACGGGCGGCTATGTGGTGGCGGAAGGACAGATTCACGGCGTGCGCACGGAAATTCAGGAGCATCCCATGCAGATTCTGATTCGCTGCGACCGTCCGGGTGCGCTTGCCGCGCGCGTTTTCGAGCAGGAACACGTCGTGGCGGCGCAAGTTCTTCCGGACGGCGGAGGTTTGCTCGTGCAGACGCGCGACGCCGACCGGTTCTACCGTCAATTGAATCATCTGGCCCTCGACAACATCCAAATCGAAGCCGTGGCTCCGGCGGATGACAACGTAAATTCCGTCTATCAATATCTGGTTGGCGGAGAGGAGGCGTCCCAATGAACCCATCGCAATGGGCGCAAATTTTTGCCATCGTCCGGCTGGAAATCTGGAAGACCTTTTTCTCGCGGCGCGGTCTGTGGATTTACCTGTTCGCGCTCACGCCGGTGCTTCTGTTCACGGCCAATTCGATTTACGCCCCGCGCGAACAGGCACGACTGGCCCGAATCGCCGAGTCGCATCCGCGTGTCCTCACTAATTTGACCGCCATCACTCCGGGAATGAGCAACAGCGTCGTTGTGGAAAAACTCGGTGAACCCTACGCGAAACGTTCGTGGCATCACCGCGTCGAGCATGGCCGCGCGTTTGAACACGCCCGGTATCAATACACCGATGGCAAAAGCGATTTTACCTTTTGGTTTTTCAACGGGCAGGTGCGGCATATTGAACGAAGCGATCCCCAGACGCTGCCGCAAAATATTCTCATCTTCGCCACCATCTTCCGGTTTTATTTCCTGCGGCTGGCGGTATTATTCGGCTGCGTGGGAATTTTTACCAACCTGTTTCGCGGCGAGATGCTCGACAAGAGCCTCCACTTCTACCTGCTCACGCCGGTCCGGCGGGAAATTCTGCTGGCGGGGAAATTTTTGGCCGGACTGCTCGCCACAATGGTCATTTTCACGGCCAGCGTCGCCTTGCAATGGGTGGCGCTGCTCTGGCAATTCCCCCATGCAGCGGTGGCCGGTTATTTTGCGGAGCCGACCGCCGCGCATCTTTTGCCCTATCTCGGTGTGACCGTGCTGGCCTGCGCCGCTTACGGCAGCGTGTTCCTGTGCGCAGGACTGCTTTTCCGCAATCCCATCGTGCCGGCGGCCGTAGTGCTATTGTGGGAAAGCGCCAACCTCTTTTTGCCGGCGACGCTTCAAAAGCTGGGCATCATTTATTATTTGCAATCCCTTTGCCCGCTCGCGGCCGCGCCGGACAGTTCCATGCCCGTGCCGCTCACTTTGTTGATTTCGGCCACGCCCGCCGCGCCCGCGCCGGTGGCACTGGCTTGCCTGCTTTTCTTTACGCTGGCCGTGCTGGTGTATTCCGGTTTCCGGTCGCGAAAACTTGAAATCAATTACAGCACTGATTAAGTATTCTGGAAGTGATGGAAGAATGACTCAATGAAACAATTTCTAAAATGGCCGGTTGTTATTGTGCTGGCCGGCGTGATTCTCGTCAGCGGAGTTGGAGCTTGGTGGTGGCATTCACGGAGCGGTTCCCAATTGTCCTTCCTTACGGCGGTGGTGAAACGCGGCGACATCGCGGCCACCATCAGCGCCAGCGGCACCATTGAACCGAGCGAAACGGTGGACGTGGGCGCGCAGGTCGCCGGGCGCATAACGTCGTTCGGCACGGACACCGCCGGCAAGCCGATTGATTACAATTCAGTGGTGGAACAAGGGGCCGTGCTGGCCAAGATAGACGATTCAGTTTATGCCGCCGATTTTTCGGTCGCCAAGGCGGAGGAATTGACCGCCGCCGCGAATCTTGAACAGATGAACGCCAAGCTGGATCAGGCCGAGGCGGAATGGAAACGCGCGCAGGATTTGTTCGCCAACAAACTAATGGCGCAAGTGGACTATGACACTGACAAGGCGAATTATGAAGTTGCCAAGGCAAACGTCTCCGTCGCCAAATCGGGCATCGCGCAGGCGCAGGCCGATTTGGACAAGGCGCAGCGGAACCTGGATTTTTGCATTATTAAATCGCCGGTCAGCGGCGTGATCATTGACCGCCGCGTGAACATCGGCCAGACCGTCGTGTCCAGTCTCAACGCGCCGAGCTTGTTTCTCATCGCCGAGGATTTGACGAAAATGCAAATCTGGGTGGCGGTGAACGAGGTGGACGTTGCGAGGATCAAACTTGGCGCGCCGGTCACATTTACCTGCGACGCTTTTCCGGGCCGGCAGTTCGCGGGCACGGTCGGCAAGGTGCGCCTGAACGCCACAATGACGCAGAACGTGGTGATGTTCACGGTGGTGGTGAACACGGGAAACCCGGACAAAGTTTTGCTGCCTTATCTGACCGCCAACGTGGATTTTATCGTGAGCAAGGAGACAAATGTTTTGCTGGTTCCCAACGCGGCGTTGCGGTGGTCGCCGTCCTCTCCTAACGAGATAGCGGCCGTCGCGCGTTCGCAAAATCCGGTTGATCCACCTTCCGGTGCCAAAGGCGCAAATGGAAATCAAGGTGTCATTTGGTTGAAAGACGGCGAATTCGTCCGGCCCGTCGCCGTGAAGATCGGCACTTCGGACGGCTCCAGCACTGCCGTCGTCGCCGATAATTTGAAAGCGGGAGACGAGGTTGTCACGAGTGAATCCACGGAACCGGAGCCGGGTGCAACTCAAAATCCATTCCTGCCCCACTTTCACTGGCACTAACCGGGCATGAATACCTTTCACGGAACTTTGCGGATGGCTTTGCGCGCCCTACGCCGCAATGTCATGCGTTCGCTGCTGACATGTTTGGGCATCATCATCGGTATCGCCGCCGTCATCGCCATGATGGAGATTGGCCGCGGCTCGTCTTATTCCATCGAGCAGACCATCGCCAGCCTGGGGGCCAATGTTATCCAGATGGATCCTGCACACATGACCATAGCTGGTATCAATTCCGGTGCCGGCGGGCGACCCACGCTGACGCCGATGGACGCCGATGCCATCCGCGAAAATTGCAGCGCCATAAAATGGGTCGCGCCCAGCGTGGACTGCCGTGCCCAAATCATTTATGGCAATAAAAACTGGAATCCGGGCCGGATTCTCGGCACAACGCCGGATTACTTGATCGTGCGGAACTGGCCGCTCTCCGCTGGCGAATGTTTTACGGAACAAGATGTGCGCAGCGCGGCGGCCATCTGCGTCATCGGGCAGACCATTGCCAAACAGTTGTTCGGTGGCGAATCACCTGTTGGCAAGGAAATCCGCGTCAAAGATGTCGGGATGAAAATCGTGGGCGTCTTGAGCCGGAAAGGGCCGAATATGATGGGACAGGATCAGGACGACTTTCTCGCCGCGCCTTGGACCACCATCAAGTTTCGCGTGACCGGTGTCCGGCAAAGCAGCCAGTCTGCGGGCACTGCTGTGTCCAGCGGAGTTAATTCCCTCAACCAGCTTTATCCGAATCAATCCGTGCAGCTTTATCCGCAACAAGACTCGATTCAGGCCGCCGACACGCCGCAGGTGACGCGGTTCTCGGACATAGACGACATCTGGATGTCCGCCGATTCGCCGCAGGACATCCCGAAGGCCGTCCGGCAGATTACCATCCTGATGCGTGAACGGCATCACATTCAAGCCAGCGAGCTGGATAATCAACCCGGCACGCTGGACGATTTCCGAGTTCACAACCTGACCGAAATCTCGCAGGCGCTCGCCTCCACCAGCGGCATGATGACCAAGCTTCTGCTGATCGTGGCGCTGATTTCACTGGTTGTCGGTGGCGTTGGCATCATGAACATCATGCTCGTGTCCGTAACCGAACGGACACGAGAAATCGGATTGCGCATGGCCGTCGGCGCGCGGGCGAGTGACATTTTGCGGCAATTTCTCGTGGAGGCGGTGGTGCTTTGTCTGGTTGGCGGTATCGTCGGTATTTTATTGGGACGCGGGGTGTCGCTCGCCGTCACGGCCTTGTTACATTGGCCGACCATGCCATCCGTGCCGGCAATTATTGCTGCGGTCGCAGTGTCGGTGACCATCGGAATCGTTTTTGGATTCTATCCGGCGTGGAAAGCCTCACGACTAGACCCGATTGAGGCGCTCAGGTATGAATAAATTTTCAATTGAAAGCACAATGGTGCAATGGTTCACGCTAAAATCATGTTACTCATGTTTGGCGTGCTAAGGAATCGAAAATTTAAGTGAGATTTCAGTTTTAATTGAATTGCATTATGGTGTCCAACAGGGACCTAAAATCCACTTGCAGCAATTGGGTTGTGCGTTGTGTTGCGGATTTTCCCGCCAGTCCTTTTCCAAAGGGTGAATTTTGGGAGGTTGATGTTCCGGTTGTGACGGTTTCCAGTTTTTCAGCTGTTGCCGAGTTGTTAACGCCGTAATCCGGTTTTGCGCTTGTGCGTTTGCCACGTTACGCATTTCTTCAAACGTGTTCGCTTTGCAACTACTTTATTGGTTATTTTGTTGATAATTTTCTGACTTAGCATGTGGGCGCGTCGCCTACGCCATAAAAAGACCAGACTGAAAATATCTAATAGTCTGGCCGCGCCCGAAATGTTCTACAAACCAATTCGTTTATAGCGCAGCGCGGATGCGAATTAGTAAACCGCGCCCCCATAATTTAAACCCCGTCACCAGCAACGGTAACGGGTCCGACAACTTTACCCAAAAGTCCTTTTTTCAGGCTTTGGCGCTCAATCTCCCCTTGTCGCTATCCACAATGTCGGCTGGCGGTTGTGTATTCTGATTCGCACCCTGCTCGCTGGCGAGCTTGCGCACGGCTTGTTGGTCGCCTTTTGCCGCTTCGGTTTTGGTTTGAGTAGGTGTTTCTTGAGCTTCTCGAATCATGCTTTGTGCTGTCGTGGTAGATGCAATAGTCATTTTTATCCTTATATTTTATATTTATTTGTTTGCCGTGCCTATCTTATCGGTCAAATGCATAACGGCTTGAGCCTAATCCAATCTCTTTGTAATGATTTTTAATTTCCTCCTAATTCGTCTGTTCGGTTGTTGGCCTGCGAATAGCGATCAACCGGGCTGAAAATGTAAAGATTCGTGAAGCCCGTGCCGTGCGTGTTCACTTTGAACACGGTGCCAGACGGATCGTTGGCGGCGCCGCTCTTGGTCCCGCTGGCCGGTGCCACTACCGTTCCATAAAACGTGTTGCCGGACAACAAAAGTCCTTCAGTCAGTGCTACCGCATCGTTGGTATTAAAACTATAAACGGGAGAAAGGACCTGCGCCGAACCGTTGGCGACCGCCAGCAACAGCGCGGCCAGAGTCAGCATCACCTTTTCAAAGATGGTATTCATAAAACAGACGGGATTTGTCCTGCAACCCTTGGACGGCGTTTGCGGCTGCTGGTGCCTCTATCCTTTTAAGCCTGTTTCAACGTAAGTTCAACTGTGAAACACCTAAAAGTTGTTTGGACAAATTTCAGGCCATTGCGCGTAGATGTGCAGCATTCGCCTGATTTACAAATGCAATCCATGACGCCGGGCGTTCTTCCGCTTCCAGAACAGGCCAGTTGTTTTTGTCGCCTCATCCATTAGGATTAGCAACCGCCATTGGCAAACCGGCGCACAAATAGTGCTTGCAGCGTGGCTGATGAAGGATTAGAGAATAGTTCCTCAAATGTGAAAGTGAATATGAAAAACAGCGTTGCCATTGCACGTTTGCTGACGGCCATTTCCGGGCTGACATGGCTGGTTTCTGGTTGCGCTTCCAGCAGCACCCTGGCCCAGCAACAGTCTGCTTATCCCAAGGACAAGGTGGACGCCCGGGGATTGTTCGCGGAAAGCTGCGCCAAATGTCATGGCATGGACGGCCGCGCCCGGACGTTTCATGGCCGGCTCGTGAGTGCGCAGAATTTCACCGACGTCCACTGGCAAACTGCGACCACGGATCAGGAAATCATTCACACCATCCAAACTGGTCACGAACGGATGCCCTCTTTCCAGAAGAAATTATCCGCCACGGAGATTGAGGCGCTGGCTGCCTATGTGCGCACCTTCAATTCCACCCAGAGATAACTCCACCGGCGCTGCTTGGTGCCGACGGACGGAGTTTAAGAAAAGAAACCGGACGAATCCGCTGCCGGACACCGTTTCAAGAGGGCTTCAATCTCCGCGCTAAGCCGGAACAGCGTCCGTTTGAGATTCGTGCCGTGCGATCAAAGATTCACCGTCCCGGCAGGTTTTTGGGGTGTTGGCTAAGATCACACAGGGATAAAACCGCCTAGTCCTTTCCATTACGGACGAACTATTGACGGTTGACGTTCCGATGGTGAAAGTATTTTATTTATGGCCAGTCCCAAGCTATTCAAACATACTTTTTGGTGCCGGCGTTCTGGATGGCGCTGGTGGCTGGGAGCGAAGAATCTTTACTTCTTCCGGGCTGACCTCAAGTCCGGAGTTGCCAAAGGAGTTATAAACAAACGTCAGCACATTCGCGATGTCCTGGTCGGTAAGCGGGAACGATGGCATGTTGTTGTTAAATTTCATGCCGTTCACCACCACTGCGCCCTGCCGGCCAAAGATGACAACTTGTATGGCCCGGTTCTTGTCGGCATTCAAATAATCTGATCCCGCCAAAGGCGGAAACATGTTCGGCCGGCCCAGTCCGGTGGGTTGGTGGCACGCCGCGCAAATGGAGGTGAAGAGCCGCCGGCCAATGGCGATCCGCTCGGCCTTCGATTTGGGGCCGTCGGGTGGCGGGGTCATTCCGCGCGGGCTGCCGTTGTTCACCCAGTTACGAATGGTGGCCCGTTCCTCGTCGGTGAGCGCCAGCGACTCCGGGCTGTTGGCAATCGGCATGGCCTCTTTGTAATACGAGCCTTTCCAACTGTCCCACAACCGCCGTCTGATCTCCCACCGATCGGCGTAGGCGGTTTTATAGTCCAGCCAGTTATAGACAAACCGGGACTGTTGGTTATGGCAGCGGGAGCAATTCCCCATGAAAATCGGCTGGATGTCGCGCAGGTAAGTCGGGCTTTGATCGGTCGCCGGCGGCGCGGTCTGACTTTCCTGGCCGATGGCCGTGGTGCTTTGTGACAGGGCAAGGGCGAGGACGATGCTGCCAAGTGACACCGATAGGCATTGCCAAATTAATCGCATCCGCCGCCGCTGGTTTAAGAATTGAAGTGTTTGCATGGCTGCTGCTGGTTTGTAGGATCAATCTCGACGTTCACCGGTGGTTTAGAATCCATAGGACATTTGCAAAATCAACTGAGTCTCGGGCACGGTCGGGTCGGAACTGTTGTAAAACTCATAGTCGCCCTCGAAAAGCAACGCGTTAGTGATATAATAGATATAACCCAAGGTGTATCGGTCCGTGGTGGTTCCCATCCCGTCACGGTATGAGTCGTAGCGTCCGACCATCTCCAGGTTGTTGATTCCCGGCAGTTCCAAATTCAAACCGGCCAGCTTGTAACCTGCCTGCACCCACCAGCCTTCCTGCCGGATGGTTCCAAGATCGTCGCTGCCAAAGCGGCTGATGATATACTCGCCCTTGACTTCAAAGCTGGAACCCAAGTGCAAGGACGCATCCAGCACACCCGCCGTGCAAAGATGGTTCCCGGCGTTGTCCCATTCACCCGATTGGCCGGAGATTCCCAGTTCCAGATCGTAATGGGGCTTGAAGGGCAGAAATACAGCCAAACGCGCGCCTCCGGTAGGGTGGTTATGCAAGTTAGCCGTTGTGCCGTCGGAGGTGATGCCCATGTTTCCGCCCACATCAAGTTGATCGGCGGATCCTGTCCCGTCCACTGAACCCGGCCCGTCCACACCATACACCGCATAGTTGAGCAATTTTCCAGAATCGCCCAATGGCACGGCCCCGCGCAATTCCGCCCCCACGCCACTGCCGGGAACCAGATCAATCGCCAGCGGATCATCCGGAATCTTATTCAACCAACCGGCTCCGCGTTCGGTATAAGTTCCGAGCGGCAGCAACAGATCACCAGCGCAAAGGGTCATGTAATCATTCATCACATAATCCAACTGCGCGAAACTCAAATTAAGGGTTGTCGTGTAGCCGGAACTATTGTTGTCACTGCCCGGTGTGCCGCCGTTGTTCTGGAGTCCGAAATCAAAACCGGCCTCGAACAAAACATTGTCGCCGCCGCGATAAAGAAAAATGGGAGCAAAATCAGCCATCTCAAACGACCCGTTTTGTTTGTCCGCATTCACATATTGAACCTCCGCGTCGCCCAAAATCATGAAGTTGTGGTTGACGGTGGCCTCGTCAATGGGTGCCCGCGGCAGCGGTTGCGCCTGCGCCTGCGCTGCCACAATACTTTTCTGTTCTGCGTCCTCGGCGGTTTGCTTAGTGGCGGCCAGTTTCTCCTGCAGTTCCTTAAGTTGCTGCACGTCTTGCGTGTGCGTTTGCTGATCAAGGATGTTCGTCTGCCGCAAACTCTGAACCTGCTCGCTCAACTGCTGCACCATCTGCTTTAAGGCGTTGAAGTCAGCGTCGCTCACCTCGGCGGTTGCCTGCGGCGGAAGCCCCATTCCAACGGCACCGGCGGCGGCCACCAATCCGATCATCAAGCGGCGGGTTTTGATTGTCTTTTTCATTTGTGGTTCAAAGGGGTGGCCAAGTTGTTCAACGACCGCTGTTTTCCTGGAGATATTCCAGAATCATTCTGGCCTGTTTTCCGGGAATGCTCGCGCGCACCTGCATGTGGAGTATGATGGTTTTCCATTGCGCCGCCGTCCGCTCGGTTGGATAGCGTTCGGGATGGCACCGGTTGCAGTGGATCGAGTAAAGCTCCGCCCCGGTAAGCTGTTTTCTAACTGCCGCCTTGGCCGCCTCCGGTGGAACAGCGTTCACGGCCACGGAATTGGTTTGTGCCGGCGCGTCGGATTTCGGTTCGGCGGAATAAATGGTGGTCACCAACCCGCCGAGCAACAGGACAACTGCCACGGTGACGAAAGGATTTTGTATCAGCGCTTTCAGCTTGTTGGATGTATTCATATTATTCGCGGATCAAGGTTGCGGTGCGTAATTCTGTAAACGTAATGATGACATAGAAATAATGCAAGCGTTAATCTTACGCTTGCATTTTACTGTTAAGTTGGCTTAAGACTCTCCTTTTTTTGCCATTTAATTGTCTTTTTTTGGCGGGATCCGCCAAGATACTTCGCGGATGTCGTGCGCCGCCGCAACTCGCGCTGGTGCTTTGGGTGCGCCGTCGCCGTTGGTTCCTCCGTAATATGTCGTGCCATAGAGTGTATTGCCGGAGAGCAACATTACTGCTTGCGGTTGTGATCCATCAGAGCTTCCGTCAATGGCATATCCTCCTGCACCACCTTGAAAAACATGGAGTGTAGTAAAGGCCGCTCCTCTCGTATTGATGCGAAAATACCGTGCCGTCACCGATGTCATTGTTATCAATGAAACCACTGGCGCTTGCTGTTCCAAAAAGCGTGCTTCCGGACGATGTCAAACCGCCAATAGGAGAATTCCCATCATAATATCCATAATCAATCATGTCGGCGTCAAAATTGAGCAAAACACTAAAGGCGCTCCGTCAATACTGACTGAATAAATAGTCCCTACACCTCCATACGGTGAAGTGCCTCCAGAATTGGCTATTCCATACAGCGTGCCGCGCGATAATACAAGGTCGCCCATCGGATTAGTGCCATCCGACATTTCGAACGTAGGAGTATCGAGTGATTAAAATGTATGAAGCACAGTGAAAGTTTGCACCTTTACTTGAACAGTGGATATCAAGTCAAGGCTGCCTATCAGTGTCGCCAAAATAAATATTTTATATTCTTTCAATGGCGTCTTCCATTATTACTGGCTTAACCGGTAAAACTTTTGTGCGCCGGAGATGGAATTGGTTACCATGTTCTGCCCGTTGACAACCACCGGCGCGGGAGAGTTGGTGACCCAAGCCACCAGTGGAGAAAGATTTGTGGTGGATAGCAGTGTGAGTCCAGTGGCATTGGTTGGCCATGTCAAAATTACATTGGCTCCGTAACGAATGATGGTCAATTGCGGCACTAACACACCCACCGTCAAAACCTCAAACGCGCCCATGTCCACGATGCCCTCGGCAATCCGGGGTTTGCCATCCAAATCCTGTGCCGCTGCCATCCAAATATCGTTCGTGCCCGCGTTCCGACAGGGTGAGTTTGTCTGCAAATGAAAGTCACCTGCCGCCGCGTTGACAAACAGTGGATCGGATGAAATGCAATTAAGCAGGCTGGTTGCGGGGACGAATGAACCAATATCGGAATTGATGA
>Ga0209483_1000472_pt1 | contig 35276 bp, 43 predicted proteins | sample NGEPerA_FD_184508 | JGI IMG/M metagenome (GOLD analysis project Ga0209483, IMG submission 184508) | Arctic peat soil microbial communities from the Barrow Environmental Observatory site, Barrow, Alaska, USA - NGEE PermafrostL2-A... | ecosystem: Environmental > Terrestrial > Soil > Wetlands >...
GACGGTCGAACCTTCGAGGTGGTCCGCTCGTCGGCCCATCGGGGCCGGTTCATCGTCACCTTCGCCGGCGTCAACGGCATCGATGCCGCCGAGGCGCTCCGGGACACCCCGCTGCTCGCCCCTCCCCTTTACGACCCCGATGCCCTGTGGGTCCACGACCTGATCGGCTCCATGGTGGCCGACGTCGCCGGCACCGAGCTGGGCCGGGTCACCGGGGTCGAGGCCAACCCAGCCAGTGACCTGTTGGTCCTCGAGGGCGGTGGCCTCATTCCGCTCCGGTTCGTGACCCGCTCCGAGCCCGGCGTCCGGGTCGTCGTCGACCTCCCCGACGGACTCCTCGACCTGCCGTGACCAGCGCCACGCCACCGGACGGCACGCCATCGGACGGTCCCGTGGAGGCTGACAGGTCCGGATTCCGGATCGACGTGTTCACGCTCTTCCCCGAGGTGATCGACCAGTACGGTGCCGCCTCCATCCTCGGTCGGGCCCGGAGCCGGGGCCACCTCGACCTGCGCACCCATGACATCCGGACCGCCACCCATGACGTCCATCGGACGGTCGACGACTCGCCCTTCGGGGGCGGGGCAGGCATGGTCCTGTCTCCCGATCCGGTGTTCGAGGCCGTCGAGAAAGTGGAGGCCGGTCCGGACGGCCTGCCCCGACCGCTACTCCTGCTCTCGGCCTCCGGGCGCCGTTTCGACCAGGGAGTGGCCCAGGAGTTGGCGGAATCGCCCGGGGGGTTCTCGCTCCTGTGCGGGCGCTACGAAGGGGTGGACCAACGGGTGGCCGACCACCTGTGCGACGGCGAGCTCTCGATCGGCGACTTCGTGCTGGCCGGGGGCGAGCTGGCCGCCCTGGTGGTGGTCGAGGCCGTGGCCCGCCTCTTGGCCGGGGTGCTCGGCAACGAGCAGTCGACCGACGAGGAGAGCTTCGCGGCCGGCCTGCTCGAGTACCCGCACTACACCCGCCCGGCCGAGTTCCGGGGCCACGGGGTGCCCGAGGTCCTGCGATCGGGGGACCACGGCCGGGTCGAGGCGTGGCGACGGGGACAGTCCCTGGTCAGGACGTTGCAGCGTCGTCCGGACCTCATTGCGTCCCGGGGAGGGCTGAACGTAGAGGAGGTCCGCCTGCTCACCGGGCTCGGTGAGGTGCGCCTGCTCCGCGAACACGGCTACGATTGAGGAGCCTCGTCGGCGCCGGGTCCTCCCGGTGTCCGCATCGACGGCCTGTTCCGCGTGGCACTCCCGGAGGGAGCGTGGCGCCCGGGCTGCCGGCGGGGGTGAGATCGAACGAACGCCGAAAGAGACGCGCCCCATGAAGCCGACCGACATCATCGACCGCGACAGCCTGCGGGACGACATCCCCGAGTTCCGCCCCGGCGACACCGTCAAGGTGCACGTGCGGGTCGTCGAGGGCACCCGTGAGCGCGTCCAGGTCTTCCAGGGCGCGGTCATTCGCCGGCAGGGCACCGGCGTGCAGGAGACCTTCACCGTGCGCAAGGTCAGCTTCGGCGTCGGTGTCGAGCGTACGTTTCCCGTCCACTCCCCGGTCATCGACCACACCGAGGTCGTGTCGCTCGGCGATGTCCGACGGGCCAAGCTCTATTACCTGCGCGACCGTCACGGCAAGGCCGCCAAGATCAAGGAACTGCGGACTGCCCGCTCCTGATCGTGCGCCGCGGGCGCCGCTTCCCGGCCCCCGAGGGGACATGACGTCGCGGTCCGCCCTCCGATGAGCGAAGAGGACCTCGAGCGCTACGAGTCGGAGATCGAACTCGCCCTGGTGCACGAGTACCGGGCCGTGGTCCCGCTCTTCGCCTACGTGGTGGAGACCGAGCGCCGCTTCTATCTGGCCAACACGGTCGATGTCACGGTGCGCTCGGACACGTCCCCGGCCTGTGTTGAGGTGGTCCTCAACGACGCCTGGGTCTGGGACATGTACCGTCCCGCCCGGTTTGTCCCGTCGGTCCGCATCCTCACGTTCCGCGACGTCAACATTGAGCGGCTCCCCGACCCGGACCTGTGAGCCCGGCACCATCGCCGGGTGCGGACCACAACCGGTCCCTCGGCGCCAGCGGTGAGGTCATCGCCGCCGCCTGGTACGAGGACCAGGGCTACGAGATCCTCGAGCGCAACTGGCGCCGCCGGGAGGGCGAGGTCGACCTGATCGTCCGCCGCCGCCGCACCGTGGCCTTCGTCGAGGTCAAGGCCCGGACCTCGGATGCCTTCGGCACGGGAGCGGAGGCCGTGCTGCCGGCCAAGCAGCGCCGGATCCGGCGCCTGGCGTCCCGCTGGATGGCCGAGCTGACCCCGGCATCGGGGCGGGCCCTGGTCGACCTGCGCTTCGACGTGGTCGACATCACCGCCGGCCAGGTCGATGTCATCGAGGATGCGTTCTGACGGGACGCATCTCGTAGGCTGACCGGATGTCCGATGCCTGGGAGACCCTGATCGTCGAGCGCTCCGGTGGCGTGGTGACCGTCACCATGAACCGCCCTGAGCGCAAGAACGCAGCCAACGGCACCATGTGGCGCGAGCTGCAGGCGGTACTCGAGGACGTGGCCACCGACCGCGCCGTACGTGCCCTCGTCCTGACCGGAGCCGGGGGCGCTTTCTGTTCCGGTGCCGACCTGTCGGACCCGTCCGACGTGGCCGGCCGGCCCGGTGACCCGTACCTGGTGCAGATGCGCGCCCTGGCCGATCTCGCCCTGCGCCTCCACCGGCTCCCGAAGCCGACCATCGCCAAGGTGGGCGGGGTGGCCGCCGGCGCCGGCATGTCGATGGCCCTCGGGTGCGATCTGGTGGTGGCCTCGGAGTCGGCCCGGTTCTCCCAGATCTTCACCAAGCGGGGACTGTCGATCGACTTCGGGGCCTCGTGGCTGCTGCCCCGGCTCATCGGGCTGCACAAGGCGAAGGAGCTGGCTTTCTTCGCCGACATCCTGAGTGCGTCCGAGGCCGAGGCGTTCGGACTCGTCAACCGGGTGGTGCCCGACGGCGAGCTCGACGGATTCGTCGACGACTGGGCCAGGAGACTCGCCGAAGGACCCACCTTGGCGCTGTCGATGACCAAGACTCTGCTGAACAACTCCATGGCCGCGTCGATGGACCAGGCGCTGGAGGACGAGTCCCGGGCCCAGTCGACGAACTTCGGCACCCGGGACACCCGCGAGGCGTTGACCGCGTTCGTGGAGCGGCGCCCGCCGAGCTTCGAAGGACGCTGAGCCATCCGCTCGGTGTGACACCGCCGTCCTACGGTGCGTTCGGTGCCTCGAGGGCCGACGGCACCGGTCACTGACCGACACCCGCCCTCCCGAGTCCGTTGACCCGTCGGGAGTCACCCGTGATCGCCAGCATCCCCTCCGCCGTCCTCCTCGGAGTCGACGGCCGCACCGTCCGTGTCGAGGTCCACGTGGCCAACGGCCTGCCGGGGTTCACCGTCGTCGGCCTACCCGACGCCGCCGTCCGGGAGTCCCGGGACCGCGTCCGGGCTGCCCTGGTCTCGAGTGGTCTGCCGTGGCCCCGGCGCCGTGTCACCGTCAACCTGGCCCCCTCGGGGATGCGCAAGGGTGGCGCCGGCCTCGACCTCCCCATCGCCGTCGGGGTGCTGGTCGCCTCGGGCGTGCTCGCCACCGAGGCGGTGGCCGGCTACGCCTTCGTGGGGGAGCTCGGACTCGACGGTTCCGTGCGCGGGGTGCCGGGTGCCCTGGTACTGGCGGACGCGCTCGTGGAGCACCGGGTGGTGGTGGCCGATGAAAATGGGGTGGAGGCCTCCCTGGCCGGAGGGTCCTGCGTGACCGCCCCCACGTTGGCCGAGGTGGTGGCCCGGTGCACCGGTCGGCGGCCCTGGCCCCGGTCGGCGCCACCCAGACGTGGTGCGGACGGGTCCGCGGCGGTCGTACACGGTGATCTCGCCGACGTCCGGGGCCAGCTGGTGGCCCGGCGGGCGCTCGAGGTGGCGGCCACCGGTGGGCACCACCTGCTGATGGTGGGCCCGCCCGGCGCCGGCAAGACCCTCCTCGCCAACCGGTTGCCCGGCCTCCTGCCCGACCTCGACGGCGAGACGTCGAGGGTGGCCACCCGCATCCATTCGGCGGCCGCCTCCCCGGGGGCCACGACCAGGCTGCTGACCCGTCCGCCGTTCCGGGCACCCCATCACGGTCTGTCCGCCGTGGCCATGGTGGGCGGTGGTCGGGCCGGCCTCCGTCCCGGGGAGATCGGCCTCGCCCACGGCGGCACGCTGTTTCTCGACGAGCTCGGTGAGTTTCCGACCGCAGTCCTCGACGCCCTGCGCCAGCCCCTCGAGGATGGTGTGGTCCGCGTGAGCCGGGCGCACGGGTCGACGACCTGCCCGGCCCAGTTCCTGCTGGTGGCGGCCATGAACCCGTGTCCGTGCGGGCAGGGCGGTGTCCCCGGGGCCTGCCGGTGTTCGCCGGCCGCTCGGGCCCGCTACGCCCGACGACTGTCCGGACCGCTCCTCGACCGGTTCGACATCACGCTACGGATCGACTGTCCGGACGCAGCGGAGCTGGTCGGCCACGGGACGGGGGAGGCGACCGCGGCGGTGGCGGAACGGGTGGCAGCGGCCCGGTCCAGGGCACGCGAACGCGGGGTGCGGACGAATGCCGAGTTGGCTTCCTCCTCCCTCGACCACGTGGCCCCGCTCGACCCCCGGGCGGCGGCATTGCTCGAGCGGCACCTGCAATCGGGAGAGCTCAGCGCCCGCGGGCTCCACCGGGTCCGGCGCCTGGCCCGCACCGTGGCCGACCTCGCTGGGGCCGGCAGCACCGTCGAAGCGTCCCATGTGGCCGAGGCGCTGTTCCTGCGGGGCAGCCGGGTGGTCCTGCTCGGAGAGGCGGTCCGGTGAGCCCGGCTGCCGATCACGACCAGGCCTGCGCGGCAGGCCTGGTCGATCTCCCGGGCATGACGCCGGTGCGACTGGCCCGCCTCCTCGACGGGTTCGGACCCGGATTGGCCTGGCGGGCCGTGGCCGCCGGGACCCACCCGGCCGACCCGGCGCGGCGGTTCCAGTCGGCGGCCCGGGCGGTCGATCCCGCCGAGACCGCCCGGCGCTACACGGCAGCCGGGGTGGAGGTGCTCCTGCCCGGTCGATCCGGGTACCCCGCCGCCCTGGTGGGTGACCCGGGGGCACCGGCGGTCCTGTGCGCATCCGGCGACCCGTCGGTACTCGAGGCGCGGCCAGCGGTGGCCGTGGTGGGCACCCGGTCGGCCACCCGGTACGGCACGCGGGTGGCGTCAGACTTCGGCCGGGGACTGGCTGAGGCCGGCGTCGTGGTGGTATCCGGTCTGGCCCTCGGGATCGACGCCGCCGCCCACTCGGGAGCCCTGGCCGCCGGTCCGGGTTCGGCGCCGCCGGTGGCGGTGGTCGGCACGGGGCTCGACGTCATCTATCCCCGGGAGCACCGTCCGTTGTGGGAGCGGGTGGCATCTGAGGGGGTGGTGCTCTCCGAGGCGGCGCTCGGCACCCCGCCCCGCCCGAGGGTGTTCCCGGCCCGTAACCGGATCATCGCCGCCCTGTCCGACGTCGTCGTGGTCGTCGAGTGCCACGGACGGGGCGGGTCATTCCACACGGTGGAAGCGGCCGCCCGCCGGTCGATCCCGGTGTGCGCCGTACCCGGTGCGGTCCACAGCCCGGCGTCCCGGGGGACGAACGGGCTCCTGGTCGACGGGTGCACCCCCGTCCGCGATGTCGACGACGTGCTGACAGCGCTGTCCCTGGCCACGGGCGGTACACCCCACCCCGGCGCCCGCCGGGCCCTGGGCAGCCCGACGGAAGGCAGCCCACCTGCGGACGACCTCGACCGGGTCGAGCGGGCGGTGTGGGAGGCGGTCGACGAGGCGCCGACCCTGGTCGAGACCGTGCTGCTGCGAACGAACCTGTCCTTGGCGGCGCTGACCGAGGCGGGTGACCGGTTGGCGGCCCGCGGGCATCTGGTGGCCGGCGCCGGCTGGTGGACGAGGGCGTGACGGCGAGGAAGATTGCGGGACGACCTACGATCGGTCGTCGACGGGGAGCAGCACGCTGACCAGGGTGTGCTCCAGCCAATTGGCAAACTGATCCTGGGTCCAGCCGCGATCGTCACAAAGCATGCGGGACATATCCGGGCTGGCGAGTGCCCAGATGATCTCCCCGGCCCGCTCGACGTCGACCCGGAGTGGGCCATGTGCGGCGATCCACTGTGCCACTTGGGTCATGTTGCGGAGCCGGTACGCGTCCATCTCGGCACGGATGACCGCCATCTCTGGCTCGACCGCAGATGCGGTCCGCAGGATCTCATACACCGGCCGGACCCGCGTGGAGATGGCGGCCATGTCACCGGCGAACTGCTGAATCTGACGACACTGGTCGGTCTCGTCGCGGACGGACCTGGCTTCGGGACGGTCGAGGACGTCCTCCACACCGGGGGAGGGTGCCAAGCGCTGATCGATCAGTGCGGTGAGGACTCTCGCCTTCGAGCCGAAGACGGCATACACCGTGTCCGGCGAGACGTTGGCCACCTCTGCGATCTGACGGATGGTGGTCCGGGCATAGCCCAGGGACACGAAAAGGTCGCCGGCTGCATCCAGGATCCGTTGCCTGGTCAGGGCAGCCTGTTCCTGGCGGACCGGCGACGAGTAAGCACGCTTGTTGACAGGGGTCATAATTGAGTCCAGTATCACTGTATTGAATCCGGTACTGATCGGATTATAGCGATTGGAGCATCCAGATGGCTGAACTCCTGACCCTGCCACCGACGCCGGAGGCGATCACGGCGATGATCGGCATTCCGAAGATGTCGATCGAACCGACCATCCTGGCGACCCAGCAGGGCCCCGATGGTGACTTGGGCCCAGAATCGGCTGAGGCCATCCTCATCCTGCAGGCGACGTTCTCCCGGGCCGACGGGGCGGAGAAGTTCTGGGCGGCCGCCGTCCCCCTCATGGAGCTACTGGCCTCGGCGCCCGGATTCATTCGTCGCTACAGCTTTCCCGACGGGCCGAACATCACCTTGATTGCCCTCTGGCGAACGGCCGCCGACGCCAGGGCGTTCGCGGAATCGCCTGAGCATCGAGCTGCCGTCCGGGACCTGTACCAGCAGCGGTGGCAGTACAGCCACTTCTCCGCCGTCTGGGAGATGGCCTCCAACCACGGTCGAGTCGTCTTCTGCGACGAGTGCGATGGGATCACCGCAGCAACTGAGCGGTCGTGCCGCGGTTGCGGGGTGGAACTCGTGGACGCTTACCACTAGGCCTGCGGCGGTTCCTGGTCCGGCCGCTCGTTCCGGCTCACGCCGCCGATCGGTCCACCGAGCAGTCGACTCCGCGACCAAGAGCAGTCGGCAGCACGCGGCGAGGACGACCCAACCGCATAGGTGCGAACGCACGATCGTCGGGCACGGCGCCGGCGCGTGCCGCCAGTACTGTGCGGTCCATGGCTCCGATCCGCACTACCGACCAGCGGTTGTGCGGCCTCGGCCTCTGGCTCGACGCCCCCCACCCCAGAGGGAGCGACGATGACGTGCTCGAACAGGCGGCCGCGGCGGCCAGGGCGGCCGAGCGGAGCGGCCTCACCTCGGTGTGGGTCGTCGAGACACGGGCCGAACCGCCTGATGCCGTGCCGTACGAGGCGTTCTCGTTGCTCGGTGCCCTGGCCACCAGGACCGATGCGGTCCACCTGGGCATGGTGGCCGACGGCGGGCAGCGCCGGGCACCCTCCATCTTGGCCAAGCTGGTGTCCAGTATCGACGTCCTCTCGCACGGCCGGGCGGTCCTGTCCCTCGACGGCGACCGGTCCCATCCCGCCGACGCCCATCGCCTCGGTGAGGCCCTGGCCGTCGCCCGGGCGGTGCTGGAGGACGAGCATCCGACCGTCGACGGCCGGATCTATTCGGTTGCGGACGCCGTCAATCGACCGGCACCGGTGCAGCCCGGCGGGGTCCCGCTCGTGGTGTTCCTGCACGGAGCGGGTCCGAGCGACGCGCTGCTCGACCGGTGCGCCCGCTCAGCCGATGCCGTGGTCGTCCCGGGAGCCCCGGGGGCCGTCCGGGACGCGGTTACGTTCCTCGAACGCTGGACGGGCCCGAGGGACCGCGGCGGGGAGTCGGTCGCCGTGCTCGGGCGGGTGATTGTGGACGGGCGGGCGTCGGCCGCCGACACAGTGGCATCGGTGCGTGAGGCCGGAGCCGACGGGTGCCTGGTGGGTGTCCCGGCGCCGTGGTCGGCCCAGCAGGTCGAGGGGCTGCAGCTGTCCTGGTGACCGTCGGCCCGGAAGGTCCACGGCGCGGCGCTGGTACGGTGCGGACATGCTGATCGGAGCACACGTCCGAGCCGGGAAGGGCCTGATCCCGGCTCTCCAGCACGGGGCGGACATCGGGGCGGACGCCGTCCAGATCTTCACCCAGAGTCCCCGGATGTGGAAGCCGTCGCAGTACAGCGACGACGTGCTGGCCGGCTACCGGGCGGCCCAGGCCGAGCACCCGTCGGTGGCCTCCACCTTCTGCCACGCCACCTACCTGATCAACCTGGCTTCGCCCGATCCCGAGTTGGCGGCCAAGTCACGGACCTGCCTGACGGCCAACCTGTCGACCGCCGACGGCATGGGTGCCGAGGGACTCGTGCTCCACATCGGGAGCCACCGGGGGAGCGGGTTCGACTCCGCCCTGCCCGCCGTGGCCGAGGCCCTGGTGGCCGCGCTCGACGAGGTCGACGCCGACGTCGAAGGGTGCCCGATCCTGCTCGAGAACGCCGCCGGGGCCGGCGACACCGTGGGCCGGTCGTTCGAGGAACTGGCCCAGGTCATCGAGGCCGCCGGTGGCGACGAACGGCTCGGGGTCTGCCTCGACACCCAACACCTGTGGGCGTCCGGCATCCCGTTCGGGACGGTCGACGACGCCGACGCCCTCATCGCCCTGATCGACGGCACCGTCGGGATGGGTCGGCTCCGGTGCCTGCACCTGAACGACTCGAAGGTCGAATTCGGGGCCAACAAGGACCGCCATGAGAACATCGGGGACGGGACGATCGGTGCCGACGGGCTGGCCGCCCTGCTCGGCCATCCGGCCCTCCAGGGCCTCCCGGCTATCCTCGAGGTCCCGGGCGAGGGCGACGGCCCCCGGAGCGAGGACGTGACCGCGGCCAGGGACGTGCTCGAGGCCGGATTGGCCCTGCGCATCTGAGCGCCCGGCGCCGCGCGGTTGCCAGAGTTGTAATGAGAATCATTCCCAACTAGGCTGGTGGGGTGCCCGGCCCCCTCACCTTCTCGACCGCCCGGCAGGTTCTGGTGCTGGTCTCGGGCGCGTTGGCCCTGGCCGGCTGTGCCACCAGCCTCCCGCCGGCGGGGGAGGGGTCGGCGGCCTACTCGCCCCATGTGGTGCGGGTGGTGGCCGCCGAGAACTTCTGGGGCAGCATCGTGGCCCAGATCGGTGGCACCCACGCCCATGTGGTGAGCGTCATCGACAATCCGAGCACCGATCCCCACGCCTACGAGCCGACGGCGGCCGACGCACGGGTGCTGGCCGATGCGCAGGTGGCCGTCGAGAACGGCGCCGGGTACGACCCGTGGATGCCGCGGCTGCTGGCCGCCGACGGGGGGAGCCGGACGGTGCTCGACGTGGGACAATTGGTGGGCGTGGCCCCGGGCGGGAACCCCCATCTGTGGTACGACCCGACCGTTGTCGAGCAGTTCCTCGGACGGGTCACCGCCGACCTGTCCCGGGCCGATCCATCCGACGGACCGTATTTCACCGCCCGACGGGACCGGTACGAGCAGGTGGGCCTGGCCACTTACCACGCCGCCATCGCCCGGATCCGGGACCGGTTCGCCGGGACGCCGGTCGGTGCATCCGAGTCGATCGTGGCCTACCTGTGCCCGGCACTCGGACTCGACCTCGTGACCCCGCCCTCCTTCCTGCGGGCGGTGAGCGAAGGGACCGACGTGTCGGCGGGCGACACGGCGACCATCAACCGCCAGATCCGGACCCGGGCCATCGCCGTCTACCTCGTGAACACCCAGAACCTCACCCCCGACGTGCAGGCCCAGGTGTCGGCGGCCCGCGCCGCCGGGATCCCCCGGGTGGCCGTCACCGAGACACTCGTGCCGTCCGGTGCGAGCTTCCAGGCCTGGCAGACCGCACAGCTCGACGCCCTCGATGCGGCACTGGAGCGTTCCCATGGCTGAGCTGGCCACCCCGTCACCGCCAGCCCCCGCGGTGTCCTTCGCGGACGCCACCGTCCGGCTGGGCGGCCGGGACATCTGGTCCCACGTCGACCTCGCCATCGGGCCCGGGACGTTCGTGGCCGTCCTCGGGCCCAACGGATCCGGCAAGTCGACGCTGATCAAAGCCGTCCTCGGCGTCCTGCCCCTGGCCGCGGGTCGGCTCGAGGTCCTCGGCCGGTCGCCGGGCGAGTCGGGGGGCGACATCGGCTACCTGCCCCAGCGGAGGAATTTCGACCCGAGCATGCGGGTCCGGGGCATCGACGTCGTGCGCCTCGGGGCCGACGGCGACCGGTGGGGGATCCCCCTACCGTGGGGCCCGGCCCGCCGGGCCCGCGACGCCCGGGTGGCCGAGGTCATCGACCTCGTCGGGGCGGGTGCCTACGCGCACCGACCGATCGGTCAGGTCTCGGGGGGCGAACAGCAGCGCCTGCTCATCGCCCAGGCCCTGGTGCGCCGGCCGCGCCTCCTCCTCCTGGACGAGCCGCTCGACAGCCTGGACCTGCCCAACCAGGGCGCGGTGGCGTCGCTCATCGCCGACATCAGCCGACAGGCCGGCATCACCGTCCTGATCGTGGCCCATGACGTGAATCCCATCGCCTCTGCCCTCGACGGCGTGGTCTATGTGGCCCGGGGCCGGGCCGTCAGCGGCACCCCGGAGGACGTCATCACCACCGAGATCCTGACCGACCTGTACGGCACGCCGATCGAGGTCCTCATCACCAGTGACGGCCGCCGGGTGGTGGTCGGCCAGCCGGACGCATCGTCCCACCACGTCGGCCCCCACAGCCACGGTCACGGCCACCACCACGGATGACCCCGACCCACCTGGTCGCCGCGGCACTGGCCGGACCGCACCTCAACCCGGTCGACGACGTGCGCCAGATGCTGGCCCTCCACTTCATGGTCAACGCCTTCCGGGCGGGAGCGGTGGCGGCCGTGCTCGGGGCCGTGCTCGGCTGGTTCATGGTCCTGCGCCGCCAGAGCTTCGTCGGCCACACCCTGGCCGTGGTCTCGTTCCCCGGGGCGGCGGCAGCCATCTGGCTCGGGGTGAGCGCCACCGCCGGGTATTTCGCCGGGAGCATCGCCGCCGCGTTCGTCATCGCCTTCGTGCCCCGGACCCCGACGGGTCGGGCCGGGAGTCAGGAGTCGGCCGTGATCGGCACCGTCCAGGCCTTCGCCCTGGCGTCGGGGGCCCTGTTCGTCAGCCTCTACGGCGGCTTCCTCGACAGCGTGACCGGCCTGCTGTTCGGCTCGTTCCTCGGTGTGTCCGACGGTCAGGTGGTGGCCCTGGTGGCCGTGGCCGGTGTGGCCCTGGTGGTCATGGCCGTCCTGGCCCGCCCGCTGTTCTTCGCCACCGTCGACCGCGACGTGGCCGTCGCCCGCGGGATCCCCGAGCGGGCGGTTTCGGTGGCCTTCCTCCTGGTCCTCGGGTGCGCGGCGGCCGAGGTGAGTCAGGTCACCGGAACCCTCCTGGTGTTCGCCCTGCTGGTGATGCCGGCCGCCGCGGCCCAGCAGCTGACGGCCCGACCCGTACTCGGGCTGTGCCTCTCGGTGGGTCTGGGCCTGGCCGTCGTGTGGTCGTCCCTCGGCGTGGCCTTCTACTCCACGTGGCCGGTGGGCTTCTTCGTGTCCACCTTCGGTTTCGCCGTCTACCTGGTGGCCGCCGGCATCCGGCTGGTCGGCGACCGACGGGGGCCGTCCACCCGGCGTGCACCGGCGCCACCACCCACCACGACCCCCGGCCTGGCGACGGCATGAGTGCCACCTTCTTCGTCCTGGCCCACCCCTTCCTGACCTCGGCCTACGGCGCCGGAACGGCCATCGCCGTGGTGTCCGGACTGGTCGGCTACGTGGTGGTCCTGCGCGGCCAGGTGTTCGCGGGCGACGCCCTGTCCCACGTGGCGTTCACCGGGGCGCTCGCCGCATTGGCTTTCGGCGTCGACCTCCGACTCGGCCTGTACGGAGGATGCATCGCCTTCGCGTTGCTGCTGGGCCTCCTCGGGCGACGGACCGGCGCCGACGATACGGTCATCGGGTCGGTGTTCGCCTGGGTCCTCGGGCTCGGCGCCCTCTTCCTCAGCCTATTCACCGCCTCGTCGAGCGGAGTCGGGGGGTCGGGGGGCACGACGGGGGTCAACGTGCTGTTCGGCTCCATCCTCGGGCTCTCCCGGGGACAGGCCTGGGCCGACGTCGTGGTGTCGCTGCTGGTGGCCGCCGCAGTGGTGGCGATGGCCCGTCCCCTGGTGTTCGCCAGCCTCGACCCGGCGGTGGCCGCCTCGCGGGGCGTGCCGGTGCGGGCCCTCTCCTACGGATTCTTCGTCCTCCTCGGGGTGACGGCCGGGGTGGCCACCCAGGCGGTCGGGGCCCTGTTGCTGCTCGGCCTGCTCGCCGCCCCGGCTGGGGCCGCCCAGCGCGTCACCGCTCGACCGTTCGTCGCCCTGTGGTTGTCCGCCGGCATCGCCGTCGGGTCGATGTGGGCGGGGCTGACCGTGGCGTACCTGGTGCCCACCGTCCCGCCCAGCTTCGGGATCCTCGGCGTGGCGACGGCGGTCTACCTGGGTACGTTCATCTGGACCGGGATCTCGCGCCGCAAGAGGAGCGAGGACCGTGCCATGGCCCTGGTGACGACCGCACGGGCCACCAGGATCGGGGCCCCGGGTGTGCCCTGACCCGGCCCCGACCGGGCGTCGGGCACCCCTCGGCGCGCCCCGTAGTGTGTCCGGCGTGAGTGTCGCCCCGTCCGTCCACGAACTGGCCGCCCTGCGTCTCGGGGGCCACGACCAGCGCTACACCCCCGTCCGTCGGGCCCTGGTGACGACGTTGGCCACGGCCGGGCGACCCCTGTCGATCCCCGAGATCCTCGAGGCCAACCGGGACCTGCCACAGTCCAGCGCCTACCGCAACGTGACCGCGCTGATCGAGGCGGGCGTGGTCCGTCGGGTGACCGGGGTGGACGACCACGGCCGGTTCGAGCTGGCCGAGGAACTGGCCGGTCACCACCACCACCTGGCCTGCGCCCGTTGCGGCACGGTGGAGGACGTGGTCCCGTCGCCGAGGCTGGAGCGGGCCATGGACGAAGCGGCCCGGGTGGTGGCCGAGGAGCAGGGCTACGTGGTGACCGGCCACCAGTTCGACCTCGTCGGGACGTGCCCGGCGTGCCAGGAGGACGCCGTGGCCCCTACGATGCCGACCGCCCGAGGGGCACGGCCGTGACGGGCCGTCAGTGTGGCGCCGTGACCCGAAGTGGCGCCGTGACAAGGAGGGCAGCATGAGCCAGGACAGTCGCACCGAGACGGACAGCATGGGGGCCATGGAGGTCCCCGCCGACCGCTACTGGGGAGCCCAGACGGCCCGGTCGCTGCATCACTTCCCGATCGGTGACGACCGGATGCCGAAGCCGCTCATCCGGGCCATCGGCATCCTGAAGGAGGCGTCGGCCCAGGTCAATGCCGATCTCGGCAAGATGACGCCCGAGGTCTCCTCCCTCATCGTCGCCGCCTCCCGGGAGGTGTCCGAGGGCAAGCTCAACGACCACTTTCCCCTCAGCGTCTGGCAGACGGGCAGCGGCACCCAGTCGAACATGAACGCCAACGAGGTCATCTCCAACCGGGCCATCGAGATGGCCGGAGGGGTACTGGGATCCAAGGTTCCTGTCCACCCGAATGACGACGTCAACATGTCGCAGTCGTCGAACGACACCTTCCCGACCGCCATGCACATCGCCGCTGTCGAGGAGATCACCCACCGACTGATCCCGACCATCCGGCACTTGCGGGACGCGCTCCAGGTCAAGGTCGAGGCGTACGCGTCGATCACCAAGATCGGCCGCACCCACCTCATGGATGCCGTCCCCCTCACCCTCGGCCAGGAATTCTCGGGGTACGTGGCCCAGCTCGACGCCGACCTGCGACGCCTCAACTCGACCCTCGACGACCTCTACGAACTGGCCGCCGGGGGCACCGCGGTGGGCACCGGCCTCAATACCCACGCCGAGTTCGGGGTGCGGGTGGCCGGCGCCATCGCCGAGCTGACCGGACTGCCCTTCGTGACCGCCCCCAACAAGTTCGCCGCGTTGGCCGCCCACGACGCCCTGGTGAGCACCAGCGGTGCGCTGCGCACCCTGGCCGCCTCGCTGATCAAGATCGCCGACGACCTGCGGTGGCTCGGCTCGGGTCCCCGCAGCGGGCTGGGCGAGCTGAACCTGCCGGAGAACGAGCCCGGCTCCTCGATCATGCCGGGCAAGGTCAACCCGACCCAGAGCGAGGCCATGATCATGGTCTGCATCCAGGTGTACGGGAACGACGCGGCGGTGGCCATGGCCGGGGCCCGAGGCAACCTCGAGCTCAACGTGTGCAAGCCGGTCATCATCCACAACGTGCTCCACTCGGTGGAACTGCTGACCGAGGCGTCGGCCGCCTTCACCAAGTTCTGCGTGGACGGGCTCGAGCCCAACGAGGCGAGGATCCGCCTGCACCTCGAGAACTCGCTCATGCTGGTCACCGCCCTCAATCCCCTCATCGGCTACGACAAGTCCGCCGAGGTGGCGAAGAAGGCGCACAAGGAAGGCACCACCTTGCGCGAGTCGGCCCTCGCCCTCGGGTACCTGACCGGCGAGCAGTTCGACGAGGCCGTGCGTCCGGAGTCGATGACGCATCCGTGACCGCAGGCCCGAGGCACCGGCCCCGGTCAACGGAGCCGGTGCCCGTCGATCGTGGTGGGTGCGCCGTCCGGGCCCGATCGCCGGTGCGGCTGTCGGGCCGAGCCGGTAACTGACGCACCGTCAGATGGCGCACTATCCTTCGGCCGGACCCGCGCATCGGGCGACGAGGTCAGGGGCCGCCGGCGTCCACCCCGTCGGGCCGAGGCACCGGGCCGCTGGACTGCGACGACAAGGAGCGCCATGACCACCCATCCCGCCGACCTGCACATCGGACTGACCGACGGCACCTTCTACGGCGGCGACCCGTTTCCGGCGTTCGCCTGGATGCGGGCCGAGGCCCCGGCCTACTTCGACGAGGCGGCCGGCGTGTGGGGGATCACCCGCTACGCCGACATCAAGGAGATCTCGAAGGACCCCGACACGTTCTCGAATGCCGGCGGGATCCGCCCTGACAGCGACGCCCTTCCGATGATGATCGACTTCGACGCTCCCGAGCACGTGCGACGTCGGCGCCTGGTCAGCGAGGGGTTCACCCCCAAGCGGATCCGGGAGAGCGAGGAGGGTATCCGCACCATCTGCGATGCCATCATCGACCGGGTGTGCGAGCAGGGCTCGGTCGACTTCGTCACCGACATCGCCGCCCCGCTGCCCATGATCGTGATCGGCAACATGCTGGGTGTGGCCCCCGAGGACCGGGACGCCCTCCTGCGCTGGTCGGACGACATGCTGAAGGCACTGGGGTCACCCGATCCGACGGCCATGGAGGGGGCTGCGCTGGCCGCCATGGAGTACGCGGAGTACATCACCGCGGTGGCCGAGCAGCGACGCCGGGACAGCCAGACCGACGACTTGATCGGCACGTTGGTCCATGCCGAGATCGAGGGCGACAAGCTCGACGAGTCGTCCATCATCTACGAATCCCTGTTGATCCTCATCGGTGGTGACGAGACCACCCGCCACGTGATCAGCGGCGGGATGTACGAGCTCCTCACCCATCCTGACCAGCACGCGCTCCTGGTGGCCGAACGCGACCGGCTCCCGCTGGCCGTCGAGGAGATGCTGCGCTGGGTGAGCCCCATCAAGAACATGGCCCGCCAGACGACGAGGGACGTGGACCTGCACGGGATGACGATCGCCAAGGGGCAGAAGCTCCTCCTCCTCTACCCCTCGGCAAATCGGGACGAGCGGAACTTCGCCGAGCCCGAGCGCTTCGACATCACCCGGACGCCGAACGACCACATGGCCTTCGGCTTCGGGGCCCACTTCTGCCTGGGCAACCGCCTGGCCCGGATGGAGCTGGCGGTGATGTTCGACCGCCTCTTCGAGCGCCTCCCCGATCTGGCGCTGGCCACGGATGCCGAACCGCCCAAACGGGCGGCCAACTTCGTCTCCGGCTACGAGACCATGCCGGTCACCTTCACGCCGACCGCTCCCGTGGGGGCCACGGCCTGATGGCCCGACCGGCCGCCCTCGACTCCGGTGCGGTGGCCGTGGCCCTGGCCGCACCCGACGCACCGGCCTGGGACCTCGTCGACGAGCAGCTGGTCAAGGTGGTCGAGTGCGCGAGCTTTCCGGCCGCCCTCGACTTCGTGGTGGCGGTCGGCGGCCTGGCCGAGGCGGCCGACCACCATCCGGACATCGACATCCGGTGGCGGACGGTGCGCCTCGCCCTGGTGACTCATGACGCCGGCGGGATCACGGAGTTGGACTTCTCCCTGGCCCGGGCCATCGACGCCCTGGCCTGACGGACGGACGTCCTGGACCGTTGCCGATGGCCCCGTTGCCGATGCCACTGTTGCCGGTGCCGCCGGTGCCGCCGGTGCCGCCGTTGCCGGCGCCCCCGGTCCCGGCGTCCGGGGGAAGGTGACCGGTTCGGCCCCGTCTCCCCGAACGCATCGGGATCAGTAGCCTCCGGTGCACCCGTTCTGGTCGGGGGCCCAGTTGGGATTGCCGTAGTAGTAGGTGGCGAAGGCCACGGCCACCCGGATCTGCTGGAAGGGCGAGGCATTGGCGGCATTGCCCGGGAACCCGAAGATGTTGAACTGCGCCCAGTTGGCTCGGCTCATCCCGAGGCCACCGGCGAAGACCGAGCCGTTGACGTACCAGTCACCGCCCTCCTCGCAGACGTTGACCCTGTCCCAGGCCGCGACCTGGTACGTCGTGAGGCCGTAGGGGAGTCCCGACGTACCAGCGGACGGGGCCGGCGGCGGGGGCGGGGTGTACACCGTGGCCGCTCCCAGCGAGCCGTAGTAGCCGACGGTCCCGAAGTTGAAGACGCCGCCGTCGGATGCGACGTCGACGTAGCCGCTGGCGGTGGACGAGGTGCCCACGATCGGCTTGTTGAGGGGATGACCGGCCAGCGACCCGTCGAAGCTGGCTCCGCCGAAGGCGAACGTGCCGCCGTCACGCGAGACCACCCGGTACCCGCTCTGGGCGGCGTGGATCCCCACGGTCGGGGCGCTGACCGGGGCGGTACCGTGGAAGCCGGCGTCACCGAAGGCGTAGACGCTGCCGTCTGCCGCCACCTCCCAGTACCCGGCGCCATCCGTGGTCGGGGCGATGCCCGTGATCGGGCTCGAGGCCGACAGGTGGGTGGCCGACCCGTGGAAGCCGGCGTCACCGAAGGCGAATACACCGCCGTCGGCGCCGACCAGCCAGTAGCCGCCATTGTCGGCCGTCCGGGCCATCCCGACGATCGGCGAGCTCAGCGGGAAGCTGGCGGTCGAGCCGTGGTATCCGGCGTCACCGAAGGCGAAAATGCCGCCGTCTGCCGCCACCTCCCAGTAGCCACCCCCGTCGGACGTGGCCGTCAGCCCGACGATGGGGTTGTTGATGGGGTGCCCGCCGATGGAGCCGTGGTAGCCGGCGTCACCGAAGGCGAATACACCCCCGTCCGCGCCGACCAGCCAGTAGCCGTGGCCGGTCGGGGTCGTGGCCGCCGCGACCACCGGGGCGTTCAGGACCAGGCCGGCCCCGGTCGGATACGTTGCCGCCGAGGCCGCGGGGGCGGTACCGGCCAGGGACCCTACGACGGTGGCGGACAGGGCCATCGTGGCTAGTCCAGCGGCCGTGGCTCGGGCCTTTCGGGATCGTCGACGGACCGCATTGGTCGTGTGCGACGGGCGGGAAGTTCGTTTACGGGTACATGAAGAAACAGGGGTAGCAATGGGTGCCGAAGGCATCGTGGGTGACCTTTCCTCGGTCGGTCAGAGCTACGTCGGATGACGGCGGCGCTCTGACTCTCTTCTGGTTGGGTGGACCCCACGTCTGCGCATTCAACGCCCCAGCCGGGCACCGGGAAGGGTGGTTCGGCCTGGCTTCAAGAGCCGGGTGTGCTAGCGGGTGTTCATGTCCGGTAAGCGTGCGGTGTGACTACGTTCTGCGCTCCTCAGCGGTGTCGTCCGGTGTCCCGACGGTAGCAGGAGGGTGTGTCAGGCCGGATCGATGGTCCAGGGCCTCGGGACAGCACCCGTCAGCGGAAGTGATTGAGTGTACAAGGGTTGTCCACCGATCGGTAGTCGGTATCCCCAGTCCGTGCCTCCCGCATGGGGAAAACCTGTGGATAACTGGGAGATCTTCCCTGGTGGTGGGGCTGTGGACCGAGATCTGAAATTTGTACGGCTGTTCAGGCCGAGACGGGGACCACGCGGTGCCCGGCGCCACCGAGTACGTCGATGGCGGCGTCGAGGTCGACGTCCTTCACGAGCACCAGGTCGGTGTCGAAGGTCGACAGGACGAATACCCCGATGTCCGCCCCGGCCAGTGGCACGGTGATCGAGGCGATGACCCCGACCAGCTCGAAGGCGAGCGGGCCCACGATCCGCAGGACCCGCCACCCGCTCTCGATCGTCGCCCCCGGTGGCTCGTCGCCCTCCGTGCAGACGACGGACAGTTCCTCGGCGGTGACGGTCACCGAGAAGAGGGTGGTTCCGGGCTCCGGCCGTGGCACCGGGGCGGTCGGCGCCAGTCGGCACACGGCGAACCGCTCGGGCTCGAGGATCAGCTCGATGGTGGTCCGACTCAGGGGACCGGCAGGTCCCACAAGGGGAACCACCGGTCGAGGTCGGTCTCGACGGACAGGTCGTCCGCCACCAGGCTCCGGAGCTTGAACTCCTCCTCGGTGGACCGTTGCTCGTGCCCGGTGGGCACGAACGGGTAGAAGGTGCCCCGTTTGAACAGGTACACCAGGTAGGCCGTCGAGGGGAGCACGGCGCCGGCGCCGACCGTGGCGCCCTCCCGGGTGCTGTCATCGGGCCCCGCCGCCGGCAGGTGGGCCAGCCCGAAGACCGAGCACAACAGTTGCGGTCCCCACCCGGCGTCGGACAGGGAGGAGTTGACCAGGTGGATCTTGGTGACCAGCGCCTCGATGTCGGGGTCCTCCATCACCAGCCACTGGTAGCCGAAGGAGTCCTGGGACGTGGTCAGACCGGCGTCGTCGTCCATGGCCAGGAGCGATCGGACCTCGGTCTGGGTGTCGGCGAATCCCTGGCCGGTCGGCGGCTTGAAGCACACTCCGGCGTGCCCCGAGCAGGCCGTGCCCGCCGCGCTCTGCAGGGTGATGGAGGCCGAGGGCAGGGCGAACAGGGCGTCGAGGTCGGCCTGCACCGGCTTGGTGCGCCCGAGCAGCGAGTCGAAGAGGCCCATCAGGTCGCCGGTCGGCGGTCGGCCGAGGCGGTCACGAAGGACGGCCCATCTCGGCCTCGAGCGACGCGAGCTGGGCCAGTCGCTGGTCGAGCGACGGGTGGGTCGAGAAGATGGTGGAGATGCTCACGCCGTTCTTGGCGATGGCCGGGGTGAAGTAGAAGGCGTTGAAGGTCTCCGTCGACCGGAGGTCCCGGGTCGGGATGCGGGCGATGTCTCCCGTCACCTTGACCAGCGCCGAGGCCAGTACTGACGGCTGCCCGGTCAGGAGCGCCCCCGACCGGTCGGCGGCCAGCTCGCGGTAGCGCGACAGCGCCATGGTCAACAGAAAGCTGATGGCGTAGACCACCACCGACACGACCAGCACGGCCATTTCCACCAACGCGGCGTTGTCGCCGCCCTGGTTGTTGTTGTTGTTATTGCCACCCCCACCGAAGCCGCCCATCATCCCGGTCCACAGCATCATCCGGGTGACCATGCCGGCAGCCATACCGAGGAAGCTGGCAATCGTCATGACGGCCACGTCGCGATGGGCCACGTGGGAGAGCTCGTGAGCCAGCACGGCCTCGAGTTCCGGCTCATCGAGCCGGCGCATGAGCCCGGAGGTGGCGCAGACCACGGCGTTGTTCGGGCTGCGGCCGGTGGCGAAGGCGTTGGGCACGTCGGTGTCGGCGATGGCCACCCGCGGCTTCTTCATGTCGGCCATGGCGCACAACCGGTCGATGGCCCCGTGCAGCTCGGGTGCCTGTTCCGGGGTCACGATCCGACCGCCCATGCCGTACAGGGCGATCTTGTCCGAGAACCAGTACTGGGCGAACAGGATGGCGGCGGCGAAGACCAGGACCACCGAGTACGAGATGCCGAATGCGATCAGAGCGCCGATGACGGCCCCGTACAGGACCACCAGCATCAATCCGGTGGCGAACATCCGCAGGGTGAGGCCGCGGTCGTTCGGGATGTTCCTGGCGGTACTCATGATGGGTTCCTCGGTTGCGTGGGTGGCACGGTCAGGTGCGTTCTCCGCCCGGCTGGTCGAGCAGGGACTTGGTTTCGGCGAGCGTGGCGTCGGCGAACGGCACCACCAGGTCGGAGCTGGTGAACGAGTCCGGGGCCAGCGGCTCGCCCGCCTTGCGGACCGCCGCGGCCAGGGCGTCGAGGGCGGAGGTGAATGCCCGCTCGTCGTTGCCGTCGACGGCGGCGTTCAGTGCCTCTTCCAATCCGTCCAGGGTCGACCGGTCGGTGTCGGGCACGTCGAACTGCCCCTCACCCAGGATGCGCACGATCATGCCGGTGCCCCGCCGGAATCCGTGGCCGGGGCGTCGTCGACCGGACCGAGTTGTGCGGGGGAGCCCGCACCGATCTCGGCCTTCAGGGCGGCCAGGTCGTTGTCGACCGTGCTGGACGCCGACACCTGGTCCAACTGGGCCTGGATGTCGTCGACCGGGTTGGTCAGGTCGGTCAGGGCGCCCGAGGCGAGCAGCTCGTCCATAGCACCGGCCCGGGCCTGCATGGAGTCGATCTTGTCCTGGGCCCGCTGCACCGACATGCCGGCGTCGCCCATCGACTCGGAGATGCCCGAGACGGCCTCGCCGATCTTGGTCTGGGCCTCGGCCGCCGTGTAGGTGGCCTTCATGGTCTCCTTCTTGGTGCGGAAGGCGTCGACCTGGGTCTGGAGGTTCTGGGCAGTGACGATGAGCTTCTTCTCTTGATCGGCCACCTGCTGGTGCTGGGTCTGGAGGTCGGCCAGCTGCGGGGCGAGCGCGGCACGGCGGGCCAGCGCCTCGCGGGCCAGGTCCTCGCGGTCCTGGGTCAAGGCATCCTTGGCCTGCTGCTGGAGTTTGTCGGCCTGGCCCTGGAGCTGGGTGGCCTGGAGTTCGATGCGCTTCTTGGCCGTGGTGACGTCGGCCACACTGCGCCGGACCTTCTGCAGGTTCTCCATCAACTTTTGGTAGGAGAGGTCGAGGGACTCCCGCGGATCCTCCGCCTTGTCCAGGAGTTTGTTGGTCTTGGCCTGGAGGATTCCAGACATCCGCTTCATGACACCCATTGGCGATGATCCTTCCTCACGCTCCTCTGCAGTGTAGGCGCCGGCATCCCGGTAGCGTGATCGCCGTGCCCCAGGATCGCTGCCTGCTGACCGTTCACGCCCATCCCGACGACGAGGCGTCCAAAGGGGCGGGAAGCGTCGCCCGCTACCACGCCGACGGGGTCCACACCGTCCTCGTCTGCTGCACCGATGGGGCCGAGGGCGAGATCCTCAACCCGGCCCTCGACACGCCCGAGGTCCATGCCGACCTGGCCGGGGTCCGGGCCCAGGAACTGGCCCGGGCCACCGAGATCATCGGCTACGACGAGGTCGTGCTGCTCGGCTACCGCGACTCGGGCATGGCCGGGTCCGAGGCCAACAGCCACCCGGACTGCTTTGCCGCTGCGCCGATCGAGGAGGCGACCGGCCGGCTGGTGGCCGTCATCCGGCGTACCCGCCCCCAGGTCATGGTCATCTATGGCGACGACCAGTCCGGCTACCCCCACCCCGATCACCTCCGGGTGCACGATGCCGGCCTGGCTGCCTACCGGGCGACCGGCGACCCGTCCTGGTTCCCCGAGGCGGGGCCGGCCTTCCAGCCGGCCAAGCTCTACTACACGGTCCATTCGGCGGCCCGGTTCCGGGCCATCCACGAGAAGTTCGAGGAGTTGGGACTCGAGTCGCCGTTCGACGAGGAGTGGCGCAACCGGTGGGACCAGATGCCCGAGGACGTGCCGACCACACGGATCGACATCTCCGACCACACCGACGTGCGGCGCCTCGCCCTGCTGGCCCACGCCACCCAGGTGGACCCCGAGTCGAAGTTCTGGTTCGGGCTTCCGCCCGAGGTTATGGGCACCATCCACCCCCAGGACGACTATCGGCTGGCGCTGGTGGGTACGGCCGACGGCACGGTGACCGAACCGCAGTGGGATGGCACCGTGGAATCGGATCTGTTCGACGGGGTCCTGGCGGACTCCCCGTGACGGCACGCTTGCTGTCCGAGGCCTGGATCGAGGCGGCCGTCGCCGAGGGGGCTTCCATCGCCGGTCCACCCACGCTCACCGGGGCGGTCGTGGTCGAGGTGACCGGGGGCCCGGAGGGCGACGCCGTCGCCCACGTGGTGTTGGCCGACGGGCGTCTGGCGAGCAGCGGCCCGGGCGCGGTGCCGTCACCCGACGTGACCCTGACGCTGACCGAGGCCGACGCCCGGGCTGTCCTGTCAGGCGAACTCGACCTGGCGGTGGCCTTCATGCAGGGGCGGATGAAGGTGGTGGGGGACATGGCTCCCGTGCTCGATCTGTTGGCCCTGTTCGCCACCGACGACGCGCGCTCCCTCCTGGCCCGGGTCGCCCGCCTGACCGAGCCCTAAGTCGGCAGGCCCCCCGGGGCGGTCCACACCGGGGGCGCCGACGAGGCCCCACCGCCCAGGATCGGCAGATGGATGACCCCGGCACTCTGGAGCAGGATCAGGGTCACGGCGGTGGCGATGACCACCACCAGGAGCGCCACCAGGAAGGGTCGGGCCCGGACCCAGCCCGATCTGGCGCCGTAGTCGCGCCGGAGTCGGGCCGGCGCGACGGTCGTCACCGTCGACAGCCCGGCCGGTCCCTGGTGGCGGAGGGCGAAGGCGCCGACCCGGGTGGCCAGGTCGATCGGGTCGCCTCCCGAGCGCAGGAAGCGGTAGGTGCCGGTGCGGGTCTGGATGCTGATCAGTGCGCCGGCCTCGGCGTAGGGGAGCAGGCGCGGGGAGGCCGACGAGTCGACGGGTTCGAGGGCTCCCAGCTCGGGGACCGCGGTCGGCCCGTCGGGGAGCTGTCCCGTGGGGTCCACCCACCACTCGGGGATCACCCCGCCGCCCCACGGCTCCACGGCATGCGCGACCACCGACTCCCACGGCAGGACGCGGGGCTCCTCGCCGCGTCGCCGGATCACGCCGATACCGAGATCGTTGACGACCACCGAGTCCACGCGCGTCGGGTCGTACCCGTGCGGGTCGAGGAGGAGCAGGCCGGTGACGGTCACCGGTTTCGGCCCCGGGGCCCCGCCCGGCTCCCGCGCCTCGTGCACGGGTGCGGAGGTCACGGCCGGATCGGGTGCCGCATGGCGTCACGGAGTGGCCGGTAGCCGATGCGGACAGCTCCGACCGTGTTCAGCAGTGCTGCCACCTCACGGTCGCCGACCAACAGGGAGTGGTCGGCGACCCGGGACTCCCAGTCGTCGGACGCGGCCCGCAACTCGTCGCTGTCGACGGAAGGGTGGAGGGTGATCTCGGTCACCCCCGGCTCGAGGGTGCCGAGGAGTTCGAGGAGGGTCGCCCGGCCGCCACGGGTCGGAATGGTGGCGGATCGGTCGGCGAACAGGACACCTTCTTCCGCGGCCAGCTTGCGGATGGGGAATCCGACGTTTGGCTCGACCGACTCGTCGGGCAGCCGCAGGGGGAGACCGAAGTCGACGGCCAGTTCCAGGTAGATGTCGAAGAATTCGGGACGGAGGAGGAGGGCGTCCATGTGGGCGTCGAGGTGGCTGATGTCGAAGCCCCACAGCACGGCCCGCTCCAACTGGGCCCGGCACTCACGCCGGACCTCGTCGAGGTCGGCGTGGTCCCACACGTCGGTCACCGTGCGGGGGAACCCGCCGTCGCCGTCGAGGAGGGAGGGTGCCTGGGTGATCGGGCCCCACCGGTACAGGTCGTGCTCGGCGTTGAGGGTCAGGCGGACCCCGACGTCGTCGCCTCGGAACCGGGATGCGGCCTCACGGGCCCAGGGGGCCGGCACCACCAGCGAGGCTGACGTGGCGATGCCGTCGCGCAAGGCGTCATAGACGCCCGTCGTCGCGGCGTGGCAGAACCCGAGGTCGGCACAGTTGAGGATCAGGAGGCGGGCATCGGGTGCTGCCCCGAGCCGCTCGGCCACGGTCGCCATGCACTGACCGTAGTCGCCGGTCGGTCAGGCGGCGCGACCCGCGGCACTCCGCAGGTGGGCCCGGGCGGCCGCGATGCCGCGTCGTCCGACCTGGCGGGTTTGCTCGTCGAGATGCCAGTCGCGGTCCTCGTCGACCGGCGCCTCCTTGACGGGTGTGCTCTCGTCCGCATCGACGGCGAGGAGCGGGAGCTGGGGCTGGAGCCCATGGATCCGGGTCTCGAGGTTCTGGCTCATGGGAGCAGTGTGCCCGAAGGGTGTAATACGGAGGCCATGACCCAGGCCGATGCCCCCATCGAGACGACCGCCGCGCCCAAAGACGGGAGGTTGCGCCGCTACGGCATCACCGTCCCCTTCGACGGGGTACCGATGACCGAGCACCAGCGCTGGTACAAGGACCTGCTGGCCCTCGGGTACACCGATGTGTGGTCAGCCGAGACCGATGGGCTCGACGGATTCACCCCACTGGCGCTCGCCGCCGCCTGGACGCCGGCCCTGCAGCTCGGCGTGGCCATCATCCCCGCCTACACCCGGGGCCCGGCGCTCCTGGCCCAGAGCGTGGCCGCGCTGGCCGAGGCCGCCCCCGGGCACTTCACGTTCGGGTTGGGCACGTCCTCCGACGTGATCGTCTCCAAGTGGAACGGGGTGCCATTCACGGAGCCGTACAAGCGGGTGCGCGACACCATCGCCTTCCTGCGTGACGCCCTGGCCGGCGAGAAGGTCGACACCGTCTACGACACCTTCGAGGTCACCGGGTTCCGACTGGCCCGACCGGTGGAGCACCCCCCGCCGATCTTTCTGGCCGCCCTGCGCCCGGGCATGCTCCGCCTGGCCGGCCGAGCGGCCGACGGGGTCATCATCAACTGGCTTTCACCCGACGACGTGACGACCGTGACTGCCGAGCTGGGGGCCGACATCCCGGTGGCCGCCCGCATCTTCGTGATCCCGAGCGAGGACGCCGACATGGCCCGGGCGATCGGGCGCCGGATGATCACCGCCTACCTCAACGTGGGGGTCTATGCCGAGTTCCACCGTTGGCTCGGCCGGGGCGAGGCCCTCGAGCCGATGTGGCAGCTGTGGCGGGACGGTGATCGCAAGGGCGCCCTGGCGGCGGTCCCCGACGAGGTCGTGGACGACCTGATCGTGCACGGCTCGTACGCGCAGTGCCGTGACCGGATCGACCGCTACGTGGCCAACGGCGTCGACATCCCGGTGCTCGCCGTGCTCCCCTTCGGGGTGGACCTGGCCGAGGCCGTCGACGGCCTGGCGCCGCGCTGACGCAAGTCGCGTCAGACGTCACACGTCAGGCGGCCCGGCCGGGCAGGGTAGCGAGGCTGGTGAGCGTCCGGGCGCAGGCCTGGGCCGCCTCGGCGCCCTTCTGCTCCAGGTGACCGGCGAAGAACTCCTCGTGCACCGCGTGGTCGTGGAAGTGGTGGGGGGTGAGCACGACCGAGAGGATCGGCACATCGGTGTCGAGCTGGACGCGCATGAGACCGCTGACGACGGCGTCGGCCACGAACTCGTGCCGGTAGATCCCACCGTCGACCACGAGCCCGGCACCCACGACCGCCGCGTACCGCCCGCTCGTGGCGAGGCGCTGGGCATGCAACGGGATCTCGAACGCGCCGGGTACGCGGAAGAGATCGACCTGTCCGGCGTCGACACCGAGGCGGGTGATCTCATCGAGGAATGCGTCGCGGCACCGGTCGACCAGGTCCTCGTGCCACTCGGACTGGACGAAGGCGATCCGTCGTGTGGATTCGCCTGCCGTCCTCGGCGTGGTGTCGACGCGCTCGTGCACGGTGCCTCCCGGAGTCGAAGAATCTAGAACACGTTCTAGTATAGACCCGGAACACCGATTGTCCATGGCTCCGCCCGGGTGGCCCGGTGGACCCAGGCACGTCGTTCAGCCCGGAGGAGCCGCGTCAGCCTTGCTGGTAGCGGGCGACCACTTCGGCGTCCATGTCCCGCACCTGGTCGGCCAGGTCGGCGATGAAGGTGTCGAGCTCGGCGGCCAGGCGAGGGTCGGAGAGCGCCATGATCCGAATGGCCAGGAGCGCGGCGTTCCGCGCCCCGTTGACGGCCACCGTCGCCACCGGGATCCCCTTGGGCATCTGCACCATGGCCAGGAGCGAGTCGAGCCCGCCCAGGTTGGCCAGCGCCACGGGGACGCCGATCACGGGGAGCGGCGTGGTGGCCGCCACCACGCCGGCCAGGTGGGCCGCACCGCCGGCCGCGGCGATGATCACCTTGACGCCGTTGCCGGCTGCCGCCCGGGCGAAGGCGACGGTGTCGTCGGGGGTTCGGTGGGCGGACAGGACGCGGATCTCGACGGGGACGTTGAATCGGCGGAGGATCTGGACGGCGTCGTCCATGACGGACGCGTCGGACGAACTTCCCATGAGGATGGCGATGGACATGGTCGTATTCTGCCCGACCGCAGCCGGCCCGGCACATCCGGTGCCACGCCTCCGGTGACGCGGCGACGGACCGCCCGGTACGGTGGGCCGGACGCCGGGCCGGACCCTCATGGAGTCCGGTACGGCACCGGGCAAGCGGGGCATCGACCCCGAACGACGAGAGACGAGGCACCCATGCGTATCGGCGTGATGTTCGACACCGAGAAGCCCTTCGACGACGTGGTCACCCAGGTGGCCGGACTGGCCGACGCCGGCATCGAGACGGCCTGGTCGTCGCAGATCTTCGCCTACGACGCCCTGACGGTCATCGCCGCCGTGGCCAGGGAGGTGCCGTCGATCCACTTCGGCACCGCCGTGGTCCCGACCTATCCTCGTCACCCGGTGATGCTCGGCGCTCAGGCCCTGACCGTGCAGGCGGCGAGTGGCGGGCGCCTCACCCTCGGGATCGGCCTGTCCCACCAGATGGTGATCGAGACGGTGTTCGGGATGTCCTTCGAGAAGCCGGCCCGCCACATGCACGAGTACCTGGAGATCCTGATGCCGGTCCTGGCCGGCGAGCAGACGACGTTCGCCGGCGAGACCCTGAGCGCCTCGACGTTCGGCCCCCTGCAGATCGACGCGCCCGCACCCGACGTACTGGTCGCCGCACTCGGGACGGTGATGCTGACCATCGCCGGGCACCTGGCCCAGGGCACCATCACCTGGATGACCGGGGCGGCCACCATCGAGGAGCACATCGCGCCCACCATCAACGCCGCCGCCGCCGAGTCCGGACGCCCCGTGCCCCAGATCGGGGTCGGGCTCCCCGTCTGCGTGACCGATGATCCGGATACCGCCCGGGCCAAGGCCGCCGAGGTCTTCGCCATCTACGGCCACCTCCCCTCCTACCGGGCGATGCTCGACCGTGAAGGCGCGGCCGGACCGGCCGACGTCGCCATCGTGGGCACGGCGACCGAGGTGGCGGCCCATGTCCGCCGGCTGGCCGACATCGGCGCCACCGACTTCTGCGGGGCACCCTTCGGCACGGGCGACGAGATGCGGGCCTCCGTCGACACCATGGCCGGGCTCGCCGGAGCCTGAGCCAACCCGCTCGCCGAAGACGGCGACGCCGGCTGAGGGTGCACGGCGTACCTCCCGCGGCGCACCCACCCTGGTGGTGATCAGCGCGACAGGCGGGTGTGCTTGAACTCGTTCAGTTCGGGGTGGTCGCCGATCAGGCCGAGCACCCGGTCGATCGTCGCTCGGGCCAGAACGCCGTCGCCTTCGGGGCGGGTCATCAGCCGGACGAACACGGCATCGTCACCGACGACGAACGTCGGTACACCAAACACGTCGAGCTGCTCGACGCAGCGCTCGTGCTCCTCGCGCACCGTCTTGGCCGGCCAGCCCGAGTCGACCTCGGACAGCACGGCGTCCGCGTCGACCCCGGCCCTGGTCAATGCCGCGTGGACCATTGTCCGGTCGCGCAGATCGGCGCCATCGGCATGACGGGCCGAAAAGAGCGACCGGTGCACGGCCAGGAAGTGCTCGGGAAAGTGGTCCCGTACCGCGACCCCGGCCGCCAGGGACAGCAGGTCGGCCTGGTGGGCCGGGTCGTCCCACGTGTCCTGCCCCTCGGTTCCCATGCCCTGGTTCAAGAAGAAGGGGAGGAAGGCCACGTCCCAATCGGCACCGGCCTCGAGGCCGTCGAGGATGTGCTCGTGGCCGTTGCGGGCGAAGGGACACCGGTAGTCCCAAGTCACGGCGAAGGTCTTCGGGAGGCTCATGGCGTGGCCAACGCCGTGGCGTCGGGTTCCATTCCCCTGGGATGTTCGGCGGAGGAGGCAAGTGCGGGGGAGGGGGACGCGATCGTTCCCGTCGCCGGTCCGTCAGCGGAACCGACGCACGACGAGCCCCAGCGCCGTACCGATGACGATCCCGCCGGCCACGTCCGAAGCGTGGTGGTGTCCCACATGGATCCGACTCACCCCGATGAGGCCGGCTGCCGTGTACAGCAGCGCATTGCCACTACGGTTCCCCGGGCGGCTGAGCACCGCGGCCGAGCAGAAGGCGGCCAAGGTGTGGCCGCTCGGGAAACTGCTGGTCTTCGGGGCCCGCACCGGCACGCCGGCATTGGAGATCCGCAGGTCAGACCGGTCGGGCCGGTCCCGATCGACGAGCTGCTTCATGCCGGCGTTGACCAGGGTCGACGAGACCCCGGCCACCCCGAGCGCCCGGATGGCCTGGCGCCGGGCCGGTCCGGACCGCCGACCCCGCCACACGGCGATGCCCGTCCACAACCATCCGTGGTCACCCAGGCCCGTGATGACCTTGGCCGCGGCGTCGACCGGCGCCCGGCCCCGCAGCGGCTCGAACAACCGGTCCACCCCGTCGTCGACCGTGGCGACGACCGAGAGGAACCCCGAGGCCGGTGCCGGGTCGCGGTAAATCCACCCCGTGGAGTCGGTGCCGGCCCCGCCGCTCACGCCGCTCCCCGGATGTCGCCACCGAGGGCGGCCGCGGCCTGCGACGGGTCGCCCCCGTAGGCCGGGCAGAAGTCGCGGAACCGGCAGAACCGGCACAGCGGGCCGGTCTTCGGGCGGAAGTCCTCGTCACGGCAGGCCCGTTCGATGGCGGACCACACGGCCAGGGTCTTCGTCTTCTGTCCCCGTAGTCCCTGTTCGGACGGCTCGGCGGTGATCACGGTGGGCTCCTTCAGGTGGAGGAGCTTGACCTGGACGGGCCGGCGACCGAGGACTTCCTGGCACAGCAGGGCGTAGGTCTGGACGCCGGTCAGTTTGCCCTGCACATAGGCAGGAGCCGGCGCCCGCCCGGTCTTGTAGTCCACGACCACGAGCTCGCCATCGGCGGTGCGATCGAGGCGGTCGAGGATCCCACGCAGCCGGACGTCGCCCAGCTGCGCCTCCAAGGTCAGCTCGATGCCCACCGGGGTGATGTCGTCGGGGTCCTCCAGGAGGAAGTAGTTATCGACCAAGACCTCGCCGTCGGCCAGGAAGGCGGTGGCTTCGTCGGCGGTCAACCCGAGGGACAGGTAGTCGGCGTCGAACTGGAGCTCGGCCCAGGCCGCGTGCAGCTCGGCCCGGGCGGCGACCGGTGTGCGCGTCCCTTGCCGATGGTTCCAGAACAGCCGCTCGAGGGCGCTGTGTACCAGGGTCCCCTTGACCGTCCAGACGGTGGCCGGGTCGGGCAACCGCTCGATGGTGGTGAACCGGAACGCCAGGGCGCAGTCACGGAACGAGGTCACCTTGGAGGGCGACAGCGACCGGGGGGGTTCGTAGGGCACGAGAAGAGATTACGGCGAGGGTGTGCCGTCGGGTGCGCCCAGCGCCCGCAGCACGGCGGCCGCCACGTCCGCGGGCCGTTCCAGAGGACCGAAATGGGAGAGTTCGGGGAAGGAGGAGACCGTCGACTGCGGCACGCGGGCGGCGTCGGCCGTCATGACCTCGGGACCGAAGGCGTCGGTCCGCTCCCCGTAGGCGAACGTCGTCGGGCAGCGGACCTCGGGCAACCGTGCGAAGACCCCGTTGGCGAATCCGTGGACGTAGACCTCGGCCTCGTCGTCCCGTCGGCATCGGAGCCGGATCTCTTGTCCGTCCCCGCCCTCGATCGACGGGACCACCTCGAACCCGTCCTCTACGTATCGCCGTAGCACGTCGGGATCGAGATCGCCGAACGGTGGCTTGGAGGAGAAGTTCACGAAGGCGTCTTCGCTCGAGGGGAAGGTCTCCCGTCGCCGGCGGGCACCCTTCGACAGCGGGTTCTCCTCAAGGGGGAACGGCACGGGACGGTCGGGCAGGACCACCGGCTCGAAGAGGTAGAGACCCCGGAAGGTGCCGGGGCGGCCCTGTTCGGCCAGGAGGAGCGAGGCACCGCCGCACGAGTGGCCGAAGGCCGCCGTCCCCTCCAGTCCGAGGCGATCGACGACGGTCAGCACGTCGGTGCCGAAGCCCGACCAGGTGTAGTCGCCGTCAGGCGGCCGCCCGGACCGACCGTGGCCGCGGAGGTCGAGGGCATGGCACCGGAATCGGTCGGACAGGGCTGTGGCCAGGGGGAGGAGCACCCCGGCACAGAAGCCGGTGGCGTGGACCAGGAGGAGGTCGGGTCCGGTGCCGCCGAAGTCGTAGACGGCCAGTTCGACGCCGTCCGGAGTGGCGCAGGTCAACGCGGGCGAGGCGGCGGCGTGCGCGTCGGTCACGGGGTGACGGTAGTCGCTGGGTGGCACAGGACGGAACCTCCCCGGGGAGGGCGAGGTTGCCCGCTCCGGGGCCCATTGACCGAGTAGAAAGTAGGCACCATGACGCAGACGCTTACTAATTTCCTCTACAGCCACACCTACTTCGCCGTGTTCCTGCTGAGCTTCATCTCGTCGATGGGGATCCCGGCCGGTTCCGAGCTCGCCATCATCGGCGGCGGTGCACTGGCCAGCGGCGAGGTCCACAAGCAGGTCGCCAGTGGTGCACCACCTGAGTTCTTCCACCTGTCGATCATCGCCGTGATCCTGCTGGCCACGCTGGGCGAGGTACTCGGCTCGATGGTCGGGTACCTGATCGGACTCAAGGGCGGGCGCATCGCCGTCGACAAATGGGGCAAGTACCTCCTGTTGACCCATAAGGACCTCGACCGGGCCGAGGCCTGGTTCGATCGCCATGGCGAGCCCCTGGTGGTCTTCGGACGCTTCATCCCGCTACTTCGTTCGTTCGTGTCGTTCGCCGCCGGACTGGCCGAAATGGCGTTCGCCAAGTTCGTCATCTTCACCGTCATCGGTTGCGCCGTGTGGTGCACGGCGCTCTCGCTGCTGGGCTACTCGTTGGGGGGCACCTACGACAGTGTCCAGAAGTCGTTCAGCAGTGCGTCGTTGGTGATTGCCTTCCTGGCCATCGTGGCCGTCGCCTTCCTCATCTGGCACCGGATCCGCGCCGTACGAGCGGAGCAACACTGAGCCGGGGCAGCTCGAGCGGGGCACGGAAGGCCGCCCTTCTGGCCTCCGGGCACCTCGAGCGCTCGGAGGCGTGGAATGGGCTGCGGGCCGGCGACCCGGTCGTCGTGAGCGGCCTGGCCATGCGCGGCGCGACGTGGACGTTCCGTGCCCACGTGGTCAACACCCACAACGGGACCGAGTCGATCGAGGTCGTCGGCGGGCGCCCGGGGGACCGGACCATCCGCTCCTTCGGCCCCGAACGGATCTTCGCCGCCACCGGCAAGCGGTCGAAGGGGTCGGGCAAGACAACGGCCGGTCAGCTCTCGCTGTCCGAGGCGCCTCAGCTGCCGCTGGCCTGACCGCAGGGCGGTGCGGTCCCGGTAGGGTGCGGAGCATGGCGACCGTCACCTTCTTCCACGCCCATCCCGACGACGAGGCGATCGCCACCGGGGGGACCATGGTCTCCTTGGCCGAGCAGGGCCACCGGGTCATCCTGGTGACGGCCACGAGGGGGGAACTGGGCGAGGTCGACGACGGATTCCTCGATCCGGGGGAGACGTTGGCCGAGCGACGTGGCGTCGAACTGGCCGAGGCGGCACGCGTGCTGGGCACGGCCCGACAGATCTTCTTGGGATACGAAGACTCCGGCATGGAGGGAGAGCCGAGTGCCGAGCGACCTGGATGCTTCGCCACGGCAGACGCGGACGAGGCGAGCGGGCGCCTGGCGGCCATCCTCGAGGAGGAGTCGGCCGATGTCCTGGTCGTGTACGACGAGCACGGCGGGTACGGGCACCCTGATCACGTCCAGGTGCACCGGGTGGGCATGGCGGCGGCCGAGCGGGCCGGGACCCCGGTGGTCTACATGGCCACCATGGACCGGGACTTCATGATCGAGTTGCGCCGCCAGGCCGCCGAATCGGAGTTCGGTCCCGAGGACAACCTCGAGGGCGCCGAGACGATGGGAGAGCCGTCCGTCCGCATCACCACAGAGGTCGATGTCAGCCCCTGGGTATCGGTCAAGCGCGACGCCATGCGGGCCCACGCCAGCCAGATCGGCGAGGAGAGCTTCTTCCTGTCGATGCCCGACGACGTCTTTGCCACCGTGTGGGGTCAGGAGTGGTACATCCGGGTCCGTCCCGAGCCAGACGGACTCGGTGACGGCGTACGCGAAGGCGGACTGGTGGTCGATGTCGCCGCCGGCGAGCTCGCCGGCGGCGCACTGCGGGAAAGAGCGGAGCGATGACCAAGCACAAGGTGCTGCGGGTGCACGGGGGCAGACTGGTGGTGGCCGAGCGACGGGTCGAGTTGGAGACCGAACTCGACGCCTTGTCCGCCGACGGGTACGCGCTGGTCAACTCGTTTGCCATCGACGACAACGTCTACCTGGTGATGGCCTCCGGCGACTGATGGGCGGCCGCGGTGGCCGCCGACCGGGCGCCGCGGGCTACGACTCGGTGAATGCGGCGATCGAGACGACCCGGTCGCGTCCGGAGTTCTTGGCCTGGTAGAGGGCCCGGTCGGCCCGCTCGATGAACGAGATCGGGTCCTCGATGCCATCCCAACTGGTGAGGCCGGCCGACAGGGTCACGCCGAGTTCGGTGGTGGAGTCGCGGCCGCCGGCCCGGAGGTGGTCCAGGAGGTGATGTCCGCCGATGAGGTCGGTGTCCGGGAGGACGAGGGTGAACTCTTCGCCGCCGTAGCGGGCCACCAGGTCCTGGTCGCGGGTATTGGAGACCATCATGGCGGCCACAGATCGCAGGACGGTGTCACCGACCACGTGGCCGTATTGGTCGTTGTACTCCTTGAAGTGGTCGAGGTCGATCATGGCGAGCGTGAGCGGGGTGTCGGCCCGCAGGGCGTGGGCCATCTCCATCTCGATGCGCTCCATGAGACTACGGCGGTTGGCCAACCCAGTGAGGGGATCGGTGCGGCTCTCGGTGTGCAGGCCGTTCACGAAGTTGGCCCGGCTGGTGACCCGTAGGAACGCGGCGGCCAGCAGCCCGGCGGCTTCCGCCGTGTGTGCGTCGGTGCCGGCGACGGGCAGCGAGCGCTCGATGATCATCACCAGCTCGCCGTTGGCGGCATAGCCGACGGGCAGCACGCAATGGCGGGGCTCGAGCTGAACGGAGTTGTGGGCGAGGGCGCTGGCCACGGCGGGCAGGCGGGCCAGGTCGCTGCAGTCGATCTCGACATCGGGCCAGGCGGCGACCCGGACGAACCGCTCGACGGAACCCGTGCGGTGGAAGACGGCCACCCGCTCAGCCGGAAGGATGGTGGCCACATACGGCAGACCCCGGGCGAAGATCTCCGCGAACGTGTCGGCCGTGGGTCGGGCCGCGTCGAGGCCGACCTGGTCGAAGCACTCGTTGAGTGAGTCGAGGGCGAGGGAGAAGTTGATCTGCTCGGTCAGCGACCCGACCGTGCGGGCACAGATGAAAGCCACGACAGCGATGGTCGACGCGTAGATGAACATCGAGACCGCGTACTCGGCCCCGCGTAGGCCCTGGACCCAGCCGATCACGGCGATGAGGGCCAGCGCGTAGACGTCGATCACCAGCTGCATCCGTCGGTCGCCGACAATGGCGATGAACAGCACGCCGACCAACATCGCCGGCGTGTACAGGGCAGCCGGCGTGTCCGTCGACAGTTCGATGCACGCCAGTGCGGCCAGGGCCAGGCAGGCGATGACGAACCAGGCATTGGCCTGGGACTCGACGGTGGCCGACCCGCGGGTCACGGCCGCGAAGACCAGCTGGTACACGATGGACACGCCGATGCAGGCCACGGCTCCCATCAGGTAGCCCCACCGGACCTGCCGATGGTCGAGGAAGGTCACCGTCAGCAGGATCGGGACCATGATCGACTCCGCGATCAGTCCGCTGGTTACACCATCTCGCAATTGGCGCGGCGTTGGGTGCTCGAGATCAAATCGCACAGTTGGGGTATCGGCCTCTCGGGCGCCCACCTTGACCTTGATCGGTGCCTGCCAGCGGGCGACAGCCGATGTCCCTGGTCAAGCGGGAGCGCGACTGACGATCGCAATTCAGATCGACCCCGGGGCGTCGGGCTCGGGGCGCTCAGCCGTCGTCCGCGGGTGGTCCCGGTCCTTGCGCCGCCTCGAGTGCGTCCGGCTCGTCGGCGACGATCGGCGTGTCGGGCAGCATCCGGGCCAGGAACAGGGCGAGCACGATGATGAGTGCCACCACCGAGAGCGCCGTGCGCAGGCCCACCAGCCGAGCGGACGCGTTCTCGGCCACGATGGCGTCCTGGGTGGCCGGGGACAGGCTCGTGGTGGACAGGCCCTGCTTGAGTTCCGAGTCGGACACGAACGGGATGCCGGCCTCCAGGGTCACCGTGGCCTCGGCGGTGACCGACGCCGGGATGGCCTGGTTCTGGGTGGCCCCGGTGAGGAACGCAGAGGTGAGGCTCCCGATGAGCACGGCCCCGACGAGTGCCGTACCGAGGGAAGCCCCGAAAT
>Ga0209483_1000474_pt1 | contig 35100 bp, 38 predicted proteins | sample NGEPerA_FD_184508 | JGI IMG/M metagenome (GOLD analysis project Ga0209483, IMG submission 184508) | Arctic peat soil microbial communities from the Barrow Environmental Observatory site, Barrow, Alaska, USA - NGEE PermafrostL2-A... | ecosystem: Environmental > Terrestrial > Soil > Wetlands >...
CATTAAGCTTCGGCAACCTCCGCTGAGAACTGGCAACTGGCAACTGAGAACTGGAAGCTGGTAGCTCGTAGCCGGGAGCCGGAAGCTGACCACCCTCCCTCGCCCCTCTTTCCTCGTCCCCTCGCCCCTCAACAAGGACCGCAACGTGCTCCATCCGCCGAGCATCGCGCACCTCCGCCAGCGGTTCGCGCACCAGCCACCGCTTCCGCGACATCGCATCGAGCAGCGCCTTCTTCGCACCCGTCGCACTTCGGATCGACGCGGTCTTCGCACTGTCGCCGCTCTCCAGATAGTTCAGCACGGCGTACTCGAGGTTCTGCTGCTCGACGCTCAGCTTCGACCGCCGCGACGAGCCCTTTGCGGCTTCGTAGAGCGCCTTGCGGCCCTGCTCGGCGATGCGGTAGACCCACTGGCGGCGGACTTCGGCGGTCAGCGGAAGCATCCCGCGGAGAACTTCGCCGAGCGGCGCGACGTAGTAGCCGGCGATCCAGCGGGCAAGCTCCATCAGATGTTCGGGCAACAGCGCCGCTTCGTCGAGGACCAGTTCGACGGGCTTTACTTCGACGCCTGCCTCTGGCGCTTTGTCGTGGATGCCGACGACCACGCCGACCAGCCGTTGTCCACCAAACGGCACCAGCACACGCGCGCCGACTTCCACCGCGAGGCCGCGAAGCTCGTAGGTGAAAGCACGGTCGAGCGGGACAGGCAGCGCGACGTCGCAGTAGAGGCTCACTTCAACAGTTTATGTCGATGCTCCAAAGCCGCTGTTGAGAACCTCGCCACACAATCCGGGGTGACCCATCTTCGCGGCGGTTTCATCGTCGCTAAGGTGGGCATTCGCGAAGCGAACGCTCTCTCCCGCACCATCGCAAATCTGTCATCCTGAGTCGCAGCCGGCCAACTTCCAATTTCAACGTTACTGTAAGAGCGTCGTGGCCGGAGCAACAGCAATTCCCTCAGCATGTTTCACCGCCGCAGCGACGCTCCCACGATAAAACGCCTGAGAGCCTGGGTCGCAAAGCAGTTGAGCAACGTCCGTCGAACCGCCCCCCTTTACGTCACGCCCTGCAATAATCCCACGCATTAAGGTGCCTGCATCGCCTTTGGATCCGGGGCTTTTTGCGTATACAACTCCGCCTTCCGTAGGATTTTGAAAGCCAATCACGGAGCCACGGCCCCTGGCCTGCAGTCCGCGTGCGACCGCCATCGCAAAGGCAATGTCTCTCTTCTGGTAATACGCCTCGATCAATGCTCCGCTAACGACTGTGCTGTCCAGCCATCCGGTCTCGGCGCGGACCAAATCGCCCAAGAGGTCTTTCTCTCTCTTCGATTGCGCTTTGGCCTCAGCGACCACTGCCGCCACCCGAGCCGGCACATCATTCGCCCCTACGCTCAGCGTCTGCGCCGCTTCACCCAACAGCGCGAAATCTTTCCGCGCCGTCCTCACAGCCCGCAGGCCGCACACAAACTCCACCCGCCAGCCCTGGCGAACCTTCTCTATCTTCCGTAGTAGCGTTGATCCTATGGCGCTGGTGTTCGCAACGTGCGTTCCGCCGCAGGCGTTGAACTCGATCCCCTGCATCTGGACGATGCGGAAAGGGCCCTCACGCTCAGGGAGTTTGCGGAGGTCGCCGCGTTCCAGCATCGCTTCCGCCAATCCCTGCTCGACCCAGTGCGAGATCATCGGGCGGCCCTCGAGAGCGACGCGGTTCGCGGCTTCTTCGACGCGGCGAAGATCGTCATCGGTAATGCGCTCGGAGCCTTCGCGGAGGGCGAGGTCGATGGTCGAACTCTCCGCGCCGAGATGGAACGAAACCGTCTTCGCCCCAATCTCGCGGAGAAACATCGCCGACAACAAATGCTGGCCCGAGTGCTGCTGCTCGTGGTCGCTGCGACGCGCGGCGTCGACCGTCCCCGTGACCTCTGTGCCCGCCACAAGCGGTTTGCGAACGAAGTGCCACACCTCGTCGTGCTCATCTTCTTCGACGCGCTCTACGGGCACTTCGAGCTTGGTTCCGCTGGGGGCGACGGCGACGAGAGTGCCCGTGTCCCACGGCTGGCCGCCGCCCTCGGGATAGAAGGCCGTCCGGTCCAGCGCGACCTGCCAGAGCTGGTCGGCGCCGGCCCGCGAGTCGAGGCGAATGTCCGTGACCGTCGCCGTAAACTCCAGCGCCGCCGAGTCGTAGTACAGCCGCTTCGCACCCTGTGATGCAGCATTCACTTGTCTAGCCTCCGCCAATAGAAACCCGCGTTCGCCTACAATTCTTTCATGCTCTCACGCCGCCGCTTCCTCTTGACCGCCGCCGCTACCGCGCCTGCCATTGCTCTGCGCGCCCAGAAACCAGACGCGCCGGAGACGGCGCTGCCGGCGGCGGTCCTTGCGCTCAAAGACCGCCGCAAAGAGATTGTCCCCATCACCGTCGAGGAGCGTGAGTCGCGGCTGGACCTTGCCCGCGAGCTGATGAAGCAGTACAAGATCGATGCCATCGTCATTACTACCGGCTCGTCACTGCAATACTTTACAGGCGCACACTGGGGCCAGTCCGAGCGGCTGTTCGCGTATGTGCTGCCCGCGGCTGCCGCGCCGTTTGTGGTGTGTCCCTACTTCGAGCGCGACCGGCTCAACGAGCTTCTGACGGCGTTCCCGGAGCGCGAAACCGTGATCTCCTACCTGTGGCAGGAGAACGAAGACCCGTACGATTCGGTGCGCAAGGGGCTGGCTGAATCGGGTGTTACTACAGGCTCGCTGGGCATCGAAGAACATACGCAGTTTGCGTTTGCGAACGCCATTGCGCTGGCTTGTCCGGCGCTGAAAATTGTCTCTGCAACGCCGGTGACCGCCGGTTGCCGCTCGCACAAGTCGCCTGCGGAAATTGCGCTGCTGCGGCTGGCGAATGCCATCACCATCGACGTGTACAAAGCGGCGTATCTTTCCTGCGGACCGGGCGACACCAACCAGCACTTTTCCGACGTGGTGGCGAGAGCTTACGCGCGCTGCGGTGTGAACGGCAACGCTTCGTGCCAGGTCGGCGAAAACTCTGCCGTGCCGCACGGCACGTCGCGTCCGCAGACGATCCGCGAGAACGAGATGGTCTTGATCGACGACGGCTGCACGGTCGAAGGCTATACGTCGGATATTTCGCGCAGCTTCGTCTACGGCAAGCCGAGCGATTTTCAGCGTGAGATTTTTGAGATCGTACACAACGCGCAGTCGGCGGCGCTGGCTGCCGCGCATCCGGGAGTTGAATGCCAGGCTGTAGATGCTGCCGCTCGCGGCGTGATCGCCGCTGCCGGTTATGGACCGGGGTTTACATACTTTACGCACCGCGTGGGACATGGCATCGGGCTCGATATGCACGAGTGGCCGTACCTGGTCGGCGGCAACACGCAGAAGCTGGCCGCGGGGATGCTTTTTTCCGATGAGCCAGGAATTTATTTGCCGGGAAAATTCGGCATTCGGCTGGAAGACGATATGCTGCTGACCGACATCGGCGCGGAGTTGCTGACGGCCCAGAGTCCAAGTTTGCAGGACCCATTTGGGATCGCTGCGCAGACCGCCGACAAGCCTAAGGATGCGTCCGCAACGGAGGAGAAACCTGTGGATTCAAAGGAGGAAACGAAGCCCGCGGAAGCGCCGAAAAACTGACTAACGGGCCTCGATGAAGCGTAAAATAAAGCTAGGAGAACGCCGATGGCCGCGCCCGCAACGATGCTCCCGCAGTGCGATGAAAGAGAGTTGCAGGATCGGCGCGATGCCGTTGAATCGACCCTCGGCACGACGCTTGCAGAAGGCGTCTCTCCCTCGCCCGAGGTGCTCGCCCTTTTTGAAGCTTATGCGAATGGCACGATAAGTCTGGATGACATTTTGCCCTCCGTTCGAGCGCTCGACGGCCACTAACCAGTGGCTATCATTATTTTCGACTCACAGTTTGACGAATCGTCCGGCGTTCTCCGCAACGTCTTTGGACTTCGCGACGCCGTGAAGCTTGAGCAACAAATCGCCAACTACTCCGCGGTGCGAGTGCTTCAACTTTTGAAGGCGCCGCTCCCGGGCCGCTTCGATATCCAGCACCTCAGCAGAATCCACCAACATATCTTCCAGGACATTTTCCCGTGGGCTGGAGACTTCCGAGAAGTCACCACATCGCGCACGAATTCCTTCGGATTTCCTCCGCCGCAGTTTCTCATCCCCTCGCTGGAAACTCTTTTCGCCGCGCTGAAAGCAGAAAAGCACCTTGCCGGACTGGCCCCTGACCACTTCGCCATCCGTGCCGGCCACTACCTCGGCGAACTCAATGCAATCCATCCGTTCCGCGAAGGAAACGGCCGTACCCAGCGCGAATTCATCCGCACGCTCGCTCTTCACGCGGGCCACAAGCTTTCGTGGCGTAATCTTGCGCAGGCGGAAAACAACGAAGCGTCACGCATCAGCTATGCCACCGGGAACCACTCCGGCCTCGCTGCAATCATTCGTCCCCGCATGAATTGACGCGTCCTTGCCTTATTCACTATTCACTACTCCCCATTCACTGCGGCAGCACCATCAACTCCACGCCACTCGCCGCGCCGGCCTGATGGAACACCGTCTCCGTAGCCTTCTTGAAGTCTTCAGGCCTGGCTTTATAAATGTCCTCGAACACCTGCGGGTTGCGGTCGGTCAACGGGAACCACGAGCTTTGCACCTGCACCATGATGCGGTGGCCTTTGAGGAAGGTGTGGTTCACGTCCTGCATGGTGAAGTTGACTTCGGTTTGTTTGCCGGGGACGAGCGGCTCGGGCTTCTCCCATGAGTTGCGGTACTTCGCGCGCATCGGCTCGCCGCGGACGAGCTGTTCGTATCCCTGCATGAAGACCGGCACCGCGCCGAGAACGCGCTTGCCCTGACTTTCCTCAGGGCTCTTGAAGTCTTCCGGGTAGACGTCGATGAGCTTTACGTCGAAGTCGGAATCGGTTCCGGTTGAGGCGATTTTCAACTTCGGCTTTACCGGACCGGCCACAGTGACGTCCTCGGTCAGCGGTTCCGATTCATACACCAGCACATCGGGGCGGCGGGCGGCGAAGCGCTGGTCGTCGTCCATGTAGCGCTGCGGGACGGTGTCGGTCGTGTACTCGGTGAAGGGCACGGGGTGCGCGGGGTCGCTGACGTATTCGTCCTTGCTGGACTTGGCCGCAGGCGCGGTCCAGTCGAGGCCGCCGTTGGGCTGGAAGTAGAGCATCTTCGGCGTCACGCCCGCAGGCGGCCAGCTGTCGTATTTCTTCCAGACGTTGGTCCCGGTTTCAAAGGTATAGGCTTTCGGCATCGGCTCGACGGTTGCGTCCTTCAGGTATTTCTCGAAGAACGGAAACTCGATGTGCTCGCGGTAGAAGACGGCGGTGTCGGAGCCGAACTGCACGTCGCCGAGCGATGAGCCGGAACTGCGCGCCCAGCCGCCGTGGACCCACGGGCCTTCGACCAGCATGTTGGCCGGCGTGCCGGGGCTTTGCGCGTCGATGGAGTGGAATATCTTCACCGGGCCGGACAGGTCCTCGGCGTCGAACCAGCCGCCAACCTCCATCGTCGCCGCCTTCACGCCGTGCATGTGCGCGGAGATGTTGCGCGACTTCCAGTAGTCGTCGTACGCCGTATGCACGACCTGATCGTGGAAGTAGGGATTGGTGCCGCCTTTCGCGGTGTCGAGGTTGGCGAGCGTTCCTATGTTCAGGTAGTAGGCGTAGGCGTCTTTGGTGCCGTAGTCGAAGCCGCTGCGAGGCTCGCTGGTCAGCGGGTTCTTCTGCGGCGCGAAGCCCTTGGCGTAGAACTCGTGGTTGGCGTCGAGCATCATCGCGCCGCCGTGGTAAGCGTCGTCGCCCATCCAGAGATCGGTGACGGGGGCTTGGGGGCTCGCCGCTTTGATCGCGGGATGTCCGTCGACGATGCTGGCCGCCGCGTAAAAACCCGGGTAGCTGATGCCGAGGATGCCGACGTTGCCGTTGTTGCCAGGGACGTTCTTGAGCAGCCAGTCGACCGTGTCGTACATGTCGGTGGATTCGTCGATGCCTTTGCCGTCGTGCGATGGGGTCATCTCGAACCATGTGCCTTCACTGTCCCAACGTCCGCGAACGTCCTGGCAGACGAGGATGTAGCCGCTGTGGATGAGATCGATGTTGCCCGTCACGCGGGGAGCGATCTTGTCCTCGCCGTAGGGCGCGCAGCTATAGGGCGTGCGCGTCATCAGGAACGGATACGGTCCGGCGTCCTTGAACTCCTTCGCGAGGGGCGTGTAGATGGCCGTGAACAGCTTGACGCCGTCGCGCATGGGGATGTGGACCTCTTGCTTGGTGTAGTGGGTCTGGAAGTACGCCATCATCTCGCGCTGCTGTTGCTGCGGAGAAGGCGCTGGCGCCGTGGTTTGCGCTCCCATCGCTGCCGCCATACACAACACCATAAACCAACCGGACCGCTGCAACACGTTCATGACCTCTCCTCGCACATCGTCAGGGCTCCCGAGAATTGTAGTCGCTCAACCGCTCGGGGTTCTGCGATACTGCGGTGATGCGCCGTCGTTCTGCCATCGTCCTCGCCGCGGCCGCTGTCTTCGCGACGGTATTGCCCGCGGTCCGAGCGCAACAGCAGGACGGTCCGCCGCCGCCGCCGAACCTTTACACCTTGCATGTCTATACCAACCTGATGCAGTTTCCGACGGTTGTTCTGGGCCCGGACCTCAAGCCGATTCCGCCTGTTCCGCGCGAAAAGTTCGATATCACCCTCGATGGGGGGCCGGTCTTCCATCCCACCAAGATGCGTATCGAGGGCGACGACCCGATTTCGCTGGCCGTCCTGCTCGACGCCGGGGGCGAGCAGAGCGGCGTTCTGCGGGCCTTCGCGCAGTCCTTCCCTCAACTCCTTCCCGGCTCTCTTCACCCTGACGACCGAATCTCCATATACGCGGTGGACTGCACCGTGATGCGCTCGCTGAAGGATGTGCCCGCGGTGGACCCGGCGCTGATAGCGCAAGGCATCGCGAACGCGCTTGCCGCGCCTCGGTTGCACGGGAAGAAGACCAGGCCTTCATGCGGCTACGATCTTCGCCTGTGGGACGCGATGACGCTGATCGCGCAGGACCTTGGCCACTCGCCCAGCCGCCGCGTCCTGCTGGTTGTATCGCAGGGGCGCGAAAATGGCAGCAAGACCCGCTTCGGCGCGGCTGCCGAATACCTCAGCAGCATGGGCGTTGGCGTCTTCGGCCTGCGCGACGACCAGGAGTATGCGCGCGAGACGACTTTCGCGCAGTATGGATCTCCGGTCCGTCGCGGCAGCAACGTCACCTTGATCGGCAGCTACGATGAAGATCTCTTCGCCGCAATGTGCGCCGAAAATGGCGGCATGGTCCTGGACGCCTCGAACCCCGGAGTCGCCACAGACCTTCAGCACCTGATCGATCTGCTGCGCGGACGCTATATCATCGAGTATCCGCGCCCCGAGGATAAAAAGGCGGCAATCCATACTGTCGACATCGCGATCGACGGCGTCAAAGCTTTCATTCGCCTCACCGGCGGCTCCGCGCCGATACCGGATCCGGCGATTGCCAACGACCCGAACACGCTTCCCAGTACGCCATCGCCGGCCAAGGTGGGCAACCGCCGCCGTATCGGGCCGCGGAGCTAGAAAGCGTCTTCCAGACCGTGACGGTTGTACCAACGGGGAGCATACCCCCCTCCCCCTCCCTCTGTTTCTATTGCCCGGGGGTAAGTGCTTTAGAATGCTGGGCTCCAGGGCGCGATGTCTCCGCAAACGGTTCATTCTAAATGGCTTCGGTGCAAAATACGCCTGCGTAGGGGGTTAGGGGCTGGGTTGGGTTGGCGGTTGTGGGGTTGACTTTCAGCTGCGAGTTACGAGCTGCCGGTTTCCAGTTGCCAGTTTCCAGTTTCGGGCGGTGAGGAAGTGTCTGCCTTTCTGTTGGGGTGCGAGGATTGGGGTTGAGGAGCAAGGGTTCTGGAGAGCTCAGAGCGCAGAGCTATTGAGCGTAGAGGTTTATGGGCGGGGTGGCGTCCGAGGGACTTGTTCAGTTTTGAGTTTTGAGCTGTGAGTTTTGAGTGCAAATATCCGGCTGTTGGGAGCCGGATATTTGCGTTCGGAAGATGCTGTCTAGTCGGCGTTGTTGTCGAGCGCGTCGATGTAGGCTACGTCGAGGACCGTGCCCTGCACCGTGAAGTTGGTGTTGTCGAGTTCCGTGCCGGCAGCCGGGGTGCTGCCCCGGGCGGGATCGTTCAGGTCGACGATCGGGCCGCCGGTGTAAAAGGCATGGACCTGGCCGCCGTACGCCGTGAAGACCTTGTGGTACTCCTGCACCCAGCATAGCCCCGTGAGGCTGCCGTAGTAGTACGGGTTCTGGTTGGTGTTGGGGTACGGCACCTGGGTGGGGCCGCCGGGCGTGAGGTTGGGTATGATCGTCGCGGTCGGCGTGGCGCCGAGGCTGACCATGGTGAGGCAGTTATAGTTCTGTCCGGTGGCCTGGCGCTCTCCGTTGGCGCACTGCTGCGCGGCGATCCACATCGTGTTGTCGTCGGCGAACAGCAGCTTCGAGTGGTGGCCATCCGCGATGCTGATGGGGTTCGAGAGCGCATTGGTGGCGAGGTTCATGGTGGTCAGATAACCCGTAAACAGGCCATCGGCGCGCGTCGTCGTCCCCAGCGCTCCGGAGGCGAGCTTGCTGAACAGGGACTGCCCGGCGATATACAACGTTGCACCGTCGGACAGGACGGTGGTAACCCCGCCGGGTATGGATACGGGATTCGGCCCGGGCGTCGCCGCCAGCGGCGACGGAGCGCCGGCGCTCAGCGGATCCACGGTCGGAATGACGTCCACCGTCAGCGCGCCTTCCTGCAGGAAGGTAATCCCAGCGGTCGTCCCGCCGCATTCCGGACCGCAATTCAATACATAGGCGGTGTTTCCGTCGAGCGAGAAGCGGACGTCGGTTGGGTGATCGTAGTGTCCGGGCACGGGAACGAGGCAGTAAACAGGCACCAGGATCGGCTGGCAATCGACATAGCCGGGTGGATACGTCGGCGTGTTGGTGACGTTCAGCTTGACCACGCGATAGAGCGCGTTCGAATTGGTGGTCGGGGAGGTCGTATTGGCGGGAGGGTTTCGGACCATGGCCAGGATGACGGTGTCGCCCGCGTTGACGACGACTTTGTCGATATTGGGCAAATTGAGGAAATACTGGCTGCCGCCCGCGGTAAGGGCGAGTTGGCCGCTGCCTTCCTGCGCCCCGACGAAGCGCGCACCGTCGACGGCGACTGCAACCGAAGGGGATGCCGGTGAAAAGCTGCCAACCGTCCCGCCGGCGGCTTCCTTGCCGTAATCGATCCGGGCGAGGCTACCGTCGGAGGACGAGAAGACGTAGCCCGTGCTCTGCTCGGGATAGTTGATGATGGTGGCGGGGTTTCCGCTGGAATAGCCGCTGATGGAGAAGAAGGGAACCGTATTCTGAATGTTGCCGCGCAGATCGCGCAGGCCGTCCAGAATTTCCAGGCCGCCCGAGCTTCCATTGGCGGTGTACGAGGCCATGACGCGCTGCAAAAGGCCGCTGGGAGGGATGGGGCGTCCCGCAAAATTGCTGGCCGGCTCTCTGTAGAGGACCTTACCGCAAGCGGTAAGCGTCAGTGCAATAACGGTCAACAGGAGGGCCGAACACATACGGGCGGCAACGCTTCGATTCATCAACGGTAAAGACTCCGAGCCGCGGCGCAAAAATGCGCTGCCAGCTTTGCTTTCAAGCCAAAGTATACCAAACAGTCACCCGCATAAGGCGCGGCCGTTGCAGTGTGGCTTGGTGTTGGTTGGACGTATGACAGTGGAATAGGATGGTAGAAAGCTCCAAACGTTTGCAGCAACCTAAAGGAAGATATTTTGGCAGGATCGACAGGGTCGGCAAAACCGACAGACAGGCTTTTTGCGGGCGGGACCGTGCTCTGCGACGGCGCTATGGGCACGATGCTCTACAGCCGGGGCGTGTTCATCAACCGCTGCTATGACGAACTGAACCTCCGCGAGGCCGAGACCGTGCGCGCCGTACACCACGAATACCTCCAGGCCGGTGCGGAGGTGATTGAAACCAATACCTTTGGTGGTAATTCTTTCCGGCTGGAGCGGTTCGGGCTGGGCGACAAAGTCCATGCCATCAACCTTGCCGGAGCGCAGATCGCGCGCCAGAGCGTCGACGCGATCCGCGAAAAACAAGGCACGGAAGCGTTTGTGGCGGGGGCGATCGGGCCGCTCGGCGTACGCATCGAGCCGCTGGGCAAGACCAGCCTCGACGAGGCCCGGGCAGCGTTCGCCGAACAGATCGAGGCGCTGGCCGAGGGCGGCGTCGACCTGCTGATGATCGAGACCATGATGTCCATCGACGAGGCAGAGCAGGCCGTGCTCGCCGCAAGGGAAGTCGCGCCGCACCTACCCGTGGTTGTGATGGTGACGGTGGACGAAGAGGGCAACGCGCTGGACGGGTCGAGCCCGGAGGTCGCCGCTGGAAGGTTGGTGGCTGCGGGCGTAGACGCGCTGGGCTGCAATTGCAGCTCCGGCCCGGCCACCGTGCTGAGCGTGATCGAGTCCATGCGCAAGGTGACGCAACTTCCGCTGATCGCCATGCCCAACGCCGGGATGCCCCGCAACGTCGAGGGCCGGAACATCTATCTGACCTCGCCCGAGTACATGGCGAGCTTCGCGCGCAAGTTCGTCAAGGCCGGCGCGAACTGGGTGGGCGGATGCTGTGGCACGACCCCGGCCCACATCAAAGCCATGCGCGGCGCGTTGCGTGCCATGGGAGCGCAGGATTCCGGCGAACACGCCGGCGCCAAGCCGAATCTCGACGTGTTGCTGGCCGAGCATCCGGTGCAGCCGCCGCCCCTGGCCGAACGCTCGCTGGTAGGAGCGAAGATCGCCAGCGGAGAGTTTCTGACGCTGGTCGAGATCGTTTCGCCCAAGGGCATCGACTGCACCAAAGAGCTCGAAGGCGCGGCCTACCTGCACGACCTGGGCGTCCACGCCATCAACGTCCCCGACTCTCCCCGCGCCAGCGCGCGCATGAGCGCGCAGAGCCTGTGCGTGCAGATCCAGCAGAAGGTCGGCATCGAAACGGTGCTGCACTACACCTGCCGTGATCGCAACGTGCTCAGCATCCAGAGCGACCTGCTGGGAGCGTCGTCGATTGGCCTGAAAAACATCCTCTGCCTTACCGGCGACCCGCCTAAGATGGGCAATTATCCCGACGCCACCGCCGTCTTCGACGTGGACGCGATCGGCCTTGTGAACATCGTCCGCGGCCTGAACCACGGGCTCGATATCGGCCGCAACTCCATCGGCGAATCGACCGGCTTCACGCTGTCGGTAGCTGCGAATCCCGGCGTCCCGGACATCGACCACGAAGTCCGCCGCTTCGCCTACAAAGTCGAAGCCGGCGGCGAGTTCTGCATCACGCAACCGGTATTCGACCTGCGGCTGTTGGAAGAGTTTCTGAAGCGCATCGAAGGCTTCCGCATCCCGGTCGTCGCGGGCATCTGGCCGCTGACCAGCCTGCGCAATGCCGAGTTCATGAAGAATGATTTACGGGTCAGTGTGCCGGATGAAACCATCGCGCGCATGGCCGCGCAGACCACGAAAGAAGGCGCCTTTGCGGAGGGCGTCGCGATAGCCCGCGAGATGGTCGCGGCAGTGCGCGGCTCGGTGCAGGGCGTCCAGGTAAGTGCCCCGTTCGGCAAGTACCACGCCGCGGCGCAGGTGCTGGGGCTGGTTTAAGACAGTGAATAGAGCGTAGAGGATAGAGCGTAGAGGTGGCTGTGGCGAGCTTTGAAGAGCAATTGGCGGAGTTGGAACGAGTGGTCGACCGGCTCGAAAGCGGCGGCCTGCCTCTGGAAGAAAGCGTCCAGTTGTTCGAGGATGGGATGCGGTTGTCGAACGCCTGCAAGGCGCAGTTGTCGGCGGCGGAGAGCCGCATCCAGGTACTGCTGGAGCCCGAGAACGGTGGGGCTGTTGGGGTTGAGGAATTGTCGGTGGATGTGGAGGATGAGGACGACGATTTTGAGGCGGAAGAAGAAGACGAAGAGTAGGATTTTGCTATGGAGAACTGGCTCGATCTAGAGAAGCTCGACGTCATGAAGTTTGCGCGTAGCATAGAGCGCGACTGCCAGGAAGGCGTGAAGTGGGAGCGCCGAAAGCTGGAATGGATTCTTGAAGAAGAGCGGAAGCTAGCTGAGGCGAAGAGAGAAGCTGCTTGAGACGACCGGTCCTCACCATTATTGCGGGGTCGAATGGTTGTGGTAAGACCTCGATGACAACTCTCGCCCGCACAAAATTTCAGGAACTTCCGATTTTGGATCCCGATGCGATGGCGCGGTCGCTCCAAGCGACTTCGGATAACAATACGTCGGACATTGAGGCGGGCAAGAAAGTCCTTCGCGACGCCGAGGACCTGATTCGGGCACAACAAAGCTTCGCTGTAGAGACAACGCTATCCGGTTCGACATATTTGAAGATGGCTTTGCGGGCGAAGGAAGCTGGCTTTGCGGTCGTGGTGTTCTTCGTTGGAACGACTTCGGTTGAAATCAATTTGGCTCGAGTGCGAGCCAGAGTCAAGTTGGGCGGCCACGATGTGCCGGAAAAAGACCAGCGACGGCGATATCCGCGTACGCTGGCGAATATGCGGAGGCTTCTGCCGCTGGCCGACCTTGCGTTTATCTACGACAATTCGACTGAGCGAGGGCATACGCTGGTCGGAGTTGGCTCTGTCGGCGCTATGCAGTGGGTTGAGCCAGCGCCGGAGTGGGTAGAGAACGTGCGCTCGTAGTTGCGCAGCTAGTGCCGAATCTCAATCGGCGTTCCGGTCGGCACCAATCTCCAAACCTCATCCATTTCAGGATTCGTGAGACCGATGCAGCCGTAAGTCCAGTCGGCGAGTTGTTGCCCGGCTTTGATCCAGTCGTATCCGGGAGGCAGACCGTGGATCATGACGTCTCCACCCGGATCGACGCCGAGCTTGCGGGCGCGATCGCGGTCCGCTGCGTTGGGATAGGAAATGTGCAGAGCGAGGTGGCAGCTACTGTGCGCGTTCCTGCCATTGATGGTGTAGAGGCCTTCCGGGGTTTCGTGGTCGCCCTGCTTCTGCTTGGCATTGCCAGAGGCGCCGCTGCCCAGCGAGACGTGGTAGACCCTGAGCACTTTGCCATCGGCATAAAGCGTCATGGTGTGAGTGGATTTGACGACCACGATGCGTTCGGCCTGGATCGCAGCGACTAGAGGCTGCGCATGGGTGGAGAGTGCGAAAGACGCAGCGATGAGGATGAAGGCACGCACGTTCCTGTACATGGGATAGACCCCTGACGTTGGAATGGAACGATGCGAGCGTTCGTTTGTTGGACGAAGTGTACTGCGGAATGGGCGTTGTGGCTAGCGGTCGCGAGACGTAACAAATCCCGGAACCCACAGCAGCGCGCGCTTGGCGTCAGAGTCAGGCAGCTCGGCGATAGACTGGCGCGCCGCCGCGGCATAGGCACAGGCCGTATCCATCGCGTAAGCAATCGAACCGTGGCTGTGCAGAATTGCCAATATCTCCGCGTGCGAAACCCGCGTAAACGCGCGGTCGGCGAGCACCGTGCGAATGGCTTCGCGGTCGGCCCCGGTCCCGCGTTCGAGCGCGTGAATCACCGCTAGCGTCGCCTTGCCTTCGCGCAGGTCGGAGGCGACCGGCTTGCCCAGCACATCTTCAAGCGCCGTCAGGTCGAGCACGTCGTCGACGATCTGAAACGCCAGCCCAAGATTGCGGCCATACTCGCCCAACGCCTGCTCGGTTTCGTCAGGCGCGGCGGCCACCGCGGCGCCAAGCTGCATCGACACCTTGAACAGGCACGCAGTCTTGCGAAAGATCAGGTCGAAGTATTCTTCCTCGTTGATCAGGTGGCCGAGCTTTTCCATCTGCAAGAGCTCGCCCTCGACCATCTGCTGCGTCAGCGAAACCAGCAGGTCGAGGATGCGAAAATTGCGCTCTTCCAGGGCCGTCTGGAACGACTGCATATACAGCCAGTCGCCGGCCAGCACGCACTTCGCATTGCCCCAGGTGGTGTTCGACGACGGCCGCCCCCGCCGCGTGCTGGCTTCGTCGATAATGTCGTCATGCACCAGCGTCGCCGTGTGCAGCATCTCGACCACGGCGCCCAGCCGGATGCGCGAGTGCGTCTGGCAGTCCAGCGCCTTCGCCGAAAGCAGCAGCAGCAGCGGGCGAATGCGCTTGCCGCCGCCCGCAATCAGGTATCGCGCGATGTCAGTAACCACCTCAACATCGGAGGCAGACTGACGCGCAAACTCCCGCTCGATGGCGGCGAGATCGTCGCGGACGAGGTCGAAGACCTCTGTCGCAGTCGCGATGGAAAGAGAACTCAAGCTCGCTTAAGAGTATCAGGTTGAAGTAGCATCAAGTTGAGGTGATCTATGAGTATCACTGCGGTCGTCGAGAGCGATGGCCGGATCATTGTCGACGCTGTCGTAACGCGTGAGGTTGGTTTGCAGCCGGGCGACGAGCTGCTGCTGAACCACATCGACGATCAAATCGTGCTCACTCGTAAGCGCGATCTCCAAGCAGTCTTCGAGCGATGGAGCGGTTTCGGACAAGTGGGCGCCGGGAAATCGTTACGAGAGATTGTCGCTGAAGAGCGCGACCTTCGGGACGAATGATCACCTGGGTTGACACCAATGTCATCGTTGCCTTGTGGGAGGCGAACCATGCTCTACAGGCTGTCGCAGTGCGAGAGCTTACGGGAGCCTCTCGAATTGGCGCGGTTGCGATTTCGGGTTGTGTTTATGCTGAGTTCGCGGCCGGACCAATGCGGCCCTTAGGAGCGGTATGGGCGTTTTTGCGCGAAACGGAAATTGATATTGCGTGGGATGTCGGTGAGGATGTTTGGCGGCTGGCTGCGGAACGATTCAGCCAGTATGCGGAGCGCCGCCGAGCAGATCGCGGAGAGCCGAAACGATTTGTAGCGGATTTCCTTATTGGCGCACAGGCGACCGTTCGTGGCGCTCGGCTGCTCACGTTTGATCGAGGCATCTATGCGGCGGCCTTCCCGGAGTTGACACTCATAGGAAAGGCCCTCGGCGATCAACGCGCCTAATTCGAGCGGAAGTTCGTAAACTGCAGGTCAATCCCGAAATCCTGCGCCCGCAGCTTCGCCATCACATCCTGTAGCACGTCGCGGTCCTTCGAACTCACGCGAACGACCTCGCCCTGGATGCTGGAGTTCGCCTTCACCTTCGACTCCTTGATGAACGCCTGGATCTTTTTCGCCGCATCGGAGGCAATTCCCTGCTTCAGCTTGATCTTCTGGCGGACGGAGGAATTAGACGCCGGCTCCAGCTTCTCGTACTCCAGCGCCTTCAGCGACACGCCGCGCTTGACCAGCTTCTGCGACAGAATTTCGATGACGGCCTTGAGCGTGTACTCGTCCTGCGACGCGAGCTGGATGTGCTCGTCCTTCTCCAGCGCGATCGTCGACTTCGAGTTTTTGAGGTCGAAGCGCGCGTTGACTTCCTTGGTCGCCTGGTCGATGGCGTTCTTAACTTCCTGAATTTCCACTTTGCTTACCACGTCGAAACTTTGATCGGCTGCCATGATTGGTGTCCTTTAGAAATCGATGTTGCGGTCGCTGTCCATTATGCCGTAGTGCGGGTGCAGGAGAAGAGCGTATGAAAATTCGCGGTGGTTTGCGCCGCGACTTCTTCGTATGAGATGCCGCGAATCTCCGCCAGGAAGCGTGCGGTGATTGCGGTGCGCGCAGGCTCGTTCTGTTCGCCGCGATGAGGGATCGGCGAGAGGAACGGCGCATCAGTCTCCACCAATATCCGGTCCAGCGGCGCGGTACGGGCGACCGCCTGGATCGTCGTCGATTTCGGATACGTCAGATTGCCCGCAAACGAAAGATAAAAGCCCGCAGCCAGCGATCGCGCGGCCTGGTCTTCGTTGCCGGAAAAGCAGTGCATGATGCCCGGCAGCCCGGTCGGTGTCCAGTGCTCGGCGATCAGGCGCAGCAGGTCTTCCCACGCATCGGCGGGTTCATATTTCGCCTTGGCCGCGGGAATGGCAAGCTCTGAAGTGCGGCAATGGATCGTGATGGGCTTACGCGCTTCGCCGGCGACCTTCATCTGCGCGATAAAAGCAGCTTGCTGCGTAGGGATACCGGGATTGTTCAGATGATAGTAGTCGAGGCCGATTTCGCCGACGGCAACGCACCGCGGGTCTGCCGCCAGCGCCGCTAAGCGGGTGAGATTCTCCTCCGTCGCCTGATGCGTTTCCTGCGGATGAATGCCGACGGTCGCGAAGACTTGCGAGTGCTGGTGCGCCAACTCCAGCGCCCGGTGCATGGTGTCGGGGCCGTCGCCGATGCCGATGGCGAGCATGGTGCCGACACCGGCCTGTTCCGCGCGCGCGATCACGCCGGCGAGGTCTTCGTAGTCGTCGAGATGGCAGTGAGAGTCGATGATCTGCATAAATCGCTATCTACCAGAGTACCGCGCGCCGAAGCTGGCATAGGATTATCCGCATGGATGGAATGGCAGCCAGCAAAGTTTTCCGCCTCGCCGAAATGCCCGTCAGAAAAATGGCGAACGGGGGTGAGAGCCGCGACGTGATGCGCGGCCGCCTCCCGACCGGCGAAGCGGTGGCGCTGCACGAGTCGATGCAGGTTGCCGGCATGGCGCCCAATCCCATGCACCGCATCGAGCACACCGAGATCATCATGGTGCAGGAAGGCACGATGGAGTTCAAGTTTGAAGACAGCACCGAACGCGGCGGCCCGGGCACCGTGTTTTACGTCGCGAAGGGGACCAACCATTCTGTGAGGAATATCGGCGACGGACCCGCGAAATATTTCGTGGTGGCCGTCGGCGGCGACGTAAAAGTTTGAAGTCTCAAAGGAGAGAACATGAAGACGATGAATCGGCGTGAGATGGTTGGGGCACTTTCGGCATTCGCGTTTCTGGCGACTGTGGCCGAGGCGCAGACGACTGACACAACCCCCATGGCGGAGTCGAAGGTTTTCCGCTTCCACGCGCTGCCCGTGGTGAAGAACGCGAACGGCGGAGAGACTCGCGCGGTGATGCATGGCACGCTGCCGACCGGCGAGTTCGTGGAGGTCCACGAAACCATGCTGCCCCCGGGCAAGCAGCCGCACCCCGCGCACAAGCACCGCAACACGGAATATGTACTCATCCGCCAGGGCATGCTGGAGTACACCGGCAACGACGGCAAGGCCGAGCCGGTCGGCGTGGGCGACGTCATCTACTCGGCGTCCAACCAGATGCACGGCCTCAAAAACGTCGGCACGACTAACGCAAACTACTTCATCGTTTCGATCAGCCACGGCCAGTTGTAGCGCGCTTACTTCAGCCGCGAGCCCAGCGCAATCTCTTCGCCGAACGTCGCGAGTACCGGCTTGCCGCCCTCGCCGTTCGACGCGGCCAGCAACATACCGTGCGACTCCAGCCCACGCATCTTGCGGGGCGCGAGGTTCGTGATGACGACAATGCGTCGGCCGACGAGTTCCTCCGGCGTGTACCACTCGGCGATGCCGGAGAGGATTTGGCGCGGTGGGAAATCGGGGCCGAGGTCGACTTCGAGGCGGAGGAGTTTGTCGGCTTTGGGGATGCGCTCGGCGACCTTGATTTCGGCGACGCGCAGCTCGATTTTCGCGAAGTCGTCGATGGTGATCTGCGGGGCCAGTTGCGCAGCGGCGGTGTCGCTTGCGGTGACGGGAACCTGCGACGCAACGGACGCAAACATTCCGCTGGGAGCAGCTTCGGTATGCGACGGAGGGGTGGGGCGATCGGTGGTAATCGCCGCGCTGCCTCCCACATGCGAGCCGGCAGCCGGCTCTTCAAAGGCGCTGGTGCGCGGCGGCGCGGCGGGGTGGGTCGGGTCGTCGGTCACCGGCTCTGCGGCCGCTGGGGTGTCGGCGGACTTCAGCGGGGCTTCGGGGCGGTTCGGGTTGTCGGTTGTGGGTTCTGGGTTGTCGGTAGGTACGGGGTTTTCCATGTCGGTCATGATTTGAACGAGTCCTTTGTCGGCGCGGGGGAAGATGGGGGTAAGGGGGGTGCCGTTGCCGAGTTTTGTGCCGGGCTTGAGGCCACCCCATTGCAGATTATTCAATTCGCCATTGCGCGCGGCGAGTTCGATGTCTCCCAGGCCAAGCTGCGCCCAGACTTTGGCGGTGGCAGCGGGAAGAATTGGGTTGAGAAATGCGGTCAATAGCCGAATGGAGGCAGCCGCGGTATAGAGGATCTCGTTGAGTGTTTGTCGAGAAACTTCATCAGGACGTTTCGCCAGTACCCACGGCTTATGAAACGAGATATATACGTCGACGATGCCAATTCGCATCGAGATTTCTGCCAAAAGAAGATGATAAAAACTGTTCTCAAAATATTTTGAGGCATACTTTTCTTCAAATTCGTCTAGCATCGACGCTACGAATGCAGTGCTCAGGCCAGAGTTTAGATAGTCTCGTTTGAATTCCTCAGATGCGCTCTGTGTCTCGATGCAAAGGCCGGGCAGTTGGAAGGAATCGAGCCCTTCGGGAAAATTCTGCTGAATTAAGCCGAGTGTGCGGCTGACTAAGTTGCCGTAGCCATTGGCAAGGTCGGCGTTATAGCGGGTGATGAGGGCGTCGAAGCTGAAGCTGCCGTCCTGACCGAAGGGGATTTCGCGGAGCAGGAAATACCGCAGCACGTCGGCGGCGAAAAGATCGCGCTCGGCTTTCGTGCTGTCGGGGAACTGCTTGCCGTAGACGTGGTCGCCAAAGCCGTCGAGGATCGTCTCGGTGCGAACGATGTTGCCCTTCGACTTCGACATCTTCGAATTATCAAAGAGCAGCCAGCCGTGCGCGGTCACAGCTTTCGGCAGCGGAATCCCCGCGGCGAGCAGGAACGCGGGCCAATAGACGCAGTGCTGGCGCGTGATTTCCTTGGCCATGATGTGCAGGTCGGCGGGCCAGTAGCGCGCGAAGTCGGCGACATCTTCGGGCGCGTCGGAACCGTATCCGACGGCGGTCATGTAGCTAGCGAGGGCATCAAGCCAGACGTACATGACGTGTTTCTTTTCGGTGGCGCTGGCAGCCGGCTCGGGGACGGGAATGCCCCAGGTGAAGCTCGAGCGCGAGACCGAGAGGTCGCGGAGGTTGCCGGGGACGTAGGGGTTGCCGAGGGCGGAGTAGGCGAAGGTTGGTGCGGCTTCAGAGACAAAGCCCGGGGCTAAAGCCCCTTCTTCATCGGGGGCCGTTCCCCGCGGGCTGAAGCCCGCTGCTACTCCGGTAGTGCGTGCTACTCCGGTAGAACTTACGTTGCCGCGGAGGAAGCCGAGGACTTCGTTTTTGCGGGATTCGGGGGTGATGAGGAGCGTGTCGGACTCGATGAGATCGATGAGTGGAAGCTGGTAGTCCGACAGGCGGAAGAAAAAGTTTTCTTCAGTGACAGTTTCGGTCGGCTTGCCGTCAGGGCCTATGGTTCCTGGAGGGCCTTCGACGAAAATCTCCTCACCGATGGAGTACTGCCCGGTGTAAGAGCTAAGATAGATTGCGCCGCGCTCGTAAAGTTCGGCGAAAAGCTTTTGCGCGCCGCGTTTGTGCTTGGGGTCAGTGGTGCGGATGTAGCGGTCGTAGGTGAGACCCATGCGGTCCCACAGATTGCGGAACTGGATTGAGACATCGTCCGCCAACTGCTGCGGCGAAATGCCAGCAACAGCCGCCGAGCGCTCGATCTTCTGCCCATGCTCATCCGTACCGGTAAGAAAGAACGTGTCATCGCCCAGCAGGCGATGCCGCCGCGCGAGCACATCCGCGACGATAGTGGTGTACGCGTGGCCGATGTGGGGGCGGGCGTTGACGTAGTAAATCGGTGTTGTGAGGTAGAACTTTGACATTGCGATAGTGCCAGTTTACAGGGTCAGGTAAGCGAGCAGTGAAAGAACAAAAGGCGCGCCCCGAAGGACGCGCCTTTCAACCTTGCGACAGCCCAATCTTACGCAGTCGCGGACGGGTCGGAGTCCTCGCCCGGGGCGCGCTCTTCGAGCTGCCTCTGTAGCTCTTCGAGCTTCTTGGCGCGCGCGTCTTCACGCTTGGCGGCCTTCTCGGAAAGCTCCTGCTCGGCGCCGAGCAGCTCGATGTACGCCATCTCCGACGCGTCGCCCTTGCGGACGCCGGTGCGGACGATGCGGCTGTATCCGCCGTTGCGTCCCTCGTAGCGCGGGGCCACGAGCTTGAACAGGCGATCGACCGACTCCGGCGTCATCATGTACGCCAGCGCCTGGCGGCGGGCGTGAACGCTGCCGTTCTTGCCGAGGGTAATCATCTTCTCGACGATGGGCCGCGTGGCCTTGGCCTTCGTAATGGTGGTGTGAACGCGGTCGTTCAGAATGATGGATGTGACGAGGTTGCGCAGAAGAGCGCGACGATGACTGGTATTGCGGCCGAGTTTAAAGCCGCCATTACGATGACGCATTGGATATCTCCTTCGGTCCAGCTTGTGCTGTCGACCGGCTTACGGTGGTGCGGGGTGAATCTCTGGCGCAGCGAAGGAAAAGCAGGTCCTTCGCTGCGCTCAGGATGACAATTTCCAAGGCGAATGCTTAGAAATTGTCGGTGTCGAGAGGCAGATCGAGATCCTCATCGTCGTCGTCTTCATCCTCGTCGTCGAAGCTGCTGTAGCTCTGGGCCAGCGTCGCGGCGGGGAGGATGGACGTGGGTCCCGGGACCGGGTTGCCCTGGTCGTCGATCTTCATGCCCAGCGAAAGACCCATCTGCGCGAGGATTTCCTTGATCTCGTTCAGCGACTTGCGGCCGAAGTTCTTGGTCTTCAACATCTCGGCTTCGGTCTTCTGGATCAGCTCGCCGATGGTGGCGATATTGGCGTTCTTCAGGCAGTTGTAGCTGCGCACAGAAAGCTCCAACTCCTCCACCGAACGGTTCAGGTTCTCGTTGCGGACCAGCGGACCGTCGAAGCCGTCAGCACTGCCGGCTTCCATCTCCTCTTCAAAGTTGATGAAGATGGTCATGTGGTCCTTCAGCAACTTCGCCGAAAGGCCCAGCGCATCGGCGGGAAGAATCGTTCCGTTGGTCCAGATTTCGAGCGAGAGCTTGTCATAGTCGGTGATCTGACCGAGACGCGCAGCCTCGACGATGTAGTTGACCTTGCGCACGGGCGAGTGGACCGAATCCACCGGGATGAACCCGATGCCGAGGTCGGCGTCGAAGTTCTTGTCGGCGGAAACGTAGCCGCGGCCGCGCTTGAGGCGCATCTCCATGTCGATACGGCCGCCTTCGGAGATGGTGCAGATGTAAATGTTGGGGTCGAGGATTTCGACATCGCTGTCGGCCTCGATCGAACCCGACAGCACCACGCCCGCGGCATCCGCGCGGAGGTAGAGGGCCTTGGGGCCTTCGCCGTTCAACTTGAACGGGATCTGCTTCAGGTTCAGGATGATGTCGGTCGCGTCTTCTACGACGCCGGTGATCGACTGGAACTCGTGCAACACGCCCTCAATTTTGACGGCGGTAACAGCGGCCCCTTCGATCGACGAAAGCAGGGTGCGGCGGAGCGCATTGCCGATCGTGGTGCCGAATCCGCGCTCAAAAGGCTGGGCGCTGAATTTGCCGAAACTGGGGGTCAGGGTGTCCTGCTCAACGGCAAGACGCTTGGGCTTCTGGAAACCTCTCCAAAGCATGGTTGTCCTTTCTTCATCGCCACGCGAAGCATTTTGCGGGGCTGATGGTATTGCGGTTGGTGAAGCAGCTCTTAGCTGTTAGCTTCTAGCTCTTAGCCAAGGGCAAAAAATGCAAGCCGAACCGCCAGCCCTTAGCTAGAAGCTAAGAGCTAGCGGCTAGAAGCTATTACTTGCTGTAAAGTTCGACGATCAACTGCTCGTTGACCGGCAGGTTGACGTCCTCGCGCTTCGGCAGGGCAGTGATCTTGCCCGACAGATTGTCGCTGGCGACTTCAATCCACTGCACGCGCGTCTGGCCCGAAACAAAGTCCTTCGCCGTGGCGAGCAGAACCAGTTCCTTTGAACCTTCGCGGATCGCGATCTCGTCGCCGACCTTGCATTGGAAGGAAGGAATGTTCACCTTGCGGCCGTTGACCTGGACGTGTCCGTGACGGACGACCTGGCGCGACTGGCGGCGCGAAAGCGCAAATCCCAGCCGGTAGCAGACGTTGTCGAGGCGCGTCTCAAGCTGCTGCAGCAGCAGTTCGCCGGTAACGCCGGTGCGGTTGGCAGCCTTCTCGTAGTAGGCGCGGAACTGCGTCTCGAGCGTGAAGTAGATGCGCTTGGCCTTCTGCTTCTCGCGAAGCTGCAGACCGTAGCCGACTACCTTCTTGATCTTCTTGGACTGGCCGTGCTGGCCGGGAGGGAAGTTGCGCTTCTCGACGGGGCATTTGTCGCTGAAGCACTTCGGTCCCTTGAGGAAAAGCTTTGTTCCGTCGCGGCGGCAAAGGCGGCAGACGGGTCCTGTATAACGTGCCATTTGTTTCTATCTCCGTACTTCGGTTGTCGATCGCTTTACACGCTGGCAGCGCTTCGTCGCGATCCGGTTAGGTCAGCTTCTTCTTCGACTTGGCAAATGCGGCCGACACATACGTCATGTCGCAGATCGGGCAAGTCATCATGCGAAGTGCGCAACGGGGGCAAACCGCATACATGAAGTCACATTTACAGACAAAGCCCTGTCCCTCCTCGATACGTCCTTCACAGAAGTCGCACTTACCGGGGAGGGACATGGATCACACTCTGCGGCGCTTGGGCGGGCGGCAGCCGTTGTGCGGCATCGGCGTAACGTCGCGGATGCTGCGGACATCGATACCGGCAGCGGCCAGCGCGCGGATTGCGGACTCGCGGCCGGAGCCGGGACCCGAAACGCGAACGTCGACCGCGCGAACACCGTGGTCGCGTGCAGCGTTGGCGGCGTTGACCGCTGCCTGCTGCGCCGCGAACGGAGTGCCCTTGCGCGAACCGCGGAAGCCGAGCGAACCGGAAGACTTCCACGACAGCGTATTGCCCTGCTGGTCGGTGATGGTGACGATGGTGTTGTTGAACGTCGCCTGGATAAAAACGAGCCCGAATGGAACGTTTTTGCGTTCGCGCTTCTTGAACTTCTTGTTCTTGCCGACCTTCGCAGCGCCGGCTGTCTTGTTCTGGGTCTTTGCCATGGCTTACTTGGTCACTTTCTTCTTACCGGCAACGGTGCCCTTGCGAGGACCTTTGCGGGTGCGAGCGTTGGTGTGGGTGCGCTGGCCGCGGACAGGAAGCGAACGGCGGTGACGGAGGCCACGGTAGGACTGAATTTCGATCAGGCGCTTGATGTTGAGCGAAACTTCCTTGCGGAGGTCGCCTTCGATCCCGCCCTCGGCCTCAATGACCTGGCGGATCTTGTTGAGCTGGTCCTCGTCGAGGGTGCCCATCTTGGCGGACGGGTCGACGCCGGCCTTCTCAAGGATCTTGAGGGCGCGGGGGTCTCCGATGCCGTAAATGTAGGTAAGGGCGATGCGGACCTGCTTGTTTCCAGGAAGGTCGACGCCGGCAATACGTGCCATGTTTAGCCTTTCGGTTGGGGCTGCTTCAGTTCTGGACTGAACGCCGGGTAATGGGTTGTACGGCTGACCTGGGCTATCAACACGGTGCTGATGGCTCTGTCTCCAACGGGTTCATCGCAAGCCTTGACTTCGGCTAACTCGCCCATCGGGGCCGTAAAAGCAGGGGATAGAGAGTAGAGGATAGAGTGTAGAGAAACCGCTCCAATCTCTGATAACTAGCCCTGGCGCTGCTTGTGCTTTGCGTTCTCGCAGATGACGCGAACGACGCCGCGGCGATGGATTACCTTGCACTTGTCGCAGATCTTCTTTACTGATGCACGGACCTTCATTGCAACTCCAGTTCTGGGTTCTTGGTTGCGGTTTGCGGGTGAAAGCGCTCTTACCGAGAACCCACAACCCAGAACCGACAACCTTTTCCTACTTGTAGCGGTAAACGATGCGGCCGCGGTTCAGGTCGTAAGGGCTCAGCTCGATGGCGACGCGGTCTCCGGTAAGGATGCGGATGAAGTTTTTGCGCATGCGCCCGGAGACGTGCGCGAGGACCTGGTGTTTGTTCTCGAGCTCGACCTTGAACAGCGCGTTGGGCAGGATCTCGGTCACCACTGCCATGACTTCAATAGCATCTTCCTTCGACAAACAATCTCCTCGAATGGGCCTTTGCGGGCCCGCTCTATAGCTCTGACAACTGTTTCGTGGGCTTTCGGTGTCCCCCTGGCCCAAAGGCAGACGGAGACGGCGGAAGGTACACGCACCATCTGCAATTCTATACCAGCGTGGGGGATTTTGGAAGTTTTTGGGCGATTGATCGTCAGTGGCGCCGCCGGGACGCAGTAAGGGCGACACCGAAGTGCCGCCCTCATTGCCGAACTGACATGAAACTAGGCGTGGAATCGGCGCCGCATGGCGCCCACAGCGCCAATCAATCCAGTCCCCATCAAAATCAGCGATGACGGTTCCGGGACAGTATTCACGTCGGGTACCTGAATCGTGTAGCTGCTGGCAAAATCCAGTGTGCCCGTGTTGAAGATGTCGCTATTGCTCGTAATACCGGTGCCGTCATAGGTGTACACGGTGGAAACATTGCCGCTGCACTGGTTGTCAAAAGAGCAGATATTGCCGCCCGCATAGCCTACAAGGAAATTGGGCGGCAATATCATGGCAATCTGGGCGCCGCCGGGCTGCGACTGGTCCCCAAGCGTCGAGTCGAAGAACACCGCGTACCCGATCCCGCCAACAAAATCGGGGTCCTGCTCGAAGGCGTTGCCCGTAAAGTTTTGGGTGCCATGCACCGACGTGTATGTCGCATCGATCGCGATGAAGTCGCCAGCCGTGATGTCGATATCGACAGTTCCAGTGACCGCTCCACCGGTCGCGCCGTCGTTGGTTGCGACGTTCGTGAAGGTGAATCGATCCACGGTGTCGGTAGTGTCGGCGTGGGCCACCAGAGGAAGTGCGAGAGAGAGTAGAGCAAGAGGCAAAAGAATACGGCGCATCAGGGAACCATCCTCAAAGGGAATTCGATAGAAAACTGCCACGTCTCCGTGGCCTCAAATGCCATATCCGCGGTAGAACGTCTCAAAGGGCGCTTCTTTGGCAAAGATCGTCTCTGTAGAGTGGGCCTTAAGCTTGTTCAACGCAAGAGTCATGAAGGGGCAAACCGGGACAACAATGCCAAAAGAGCCTTAAATCTTCATATCGCCCCCCGATCCTCGCGAAATGGAGACAGTTTCCACTGCAATCGTGTCGCAAGCCGCATCGTCTAAACTGGTGGAGACATGATCCCCACCCTCGAATGGACGCCCGCGGGCGTCAACTTCCTTGACCAGACCAGGCTCCCCCTCGAAGAGACCTACGTACTCGCCACCGACTACAAACAGGTCGCCACCGTCATCCGCGACATGATCGTCCGCGGCGCCCCGGCCATCGGCGTCTCGGCCGCCATGGGCGTAGCCATCGGCATCGACCGCAGCACGGCCACCGACCTCGCCACGCTCGGCGCCGAAGTCGCCGAAATCTGCGACCTCCTCGCCGCTACCCGCCCCACCGCCGTCAACCTCTTCTGGGGCATTGGGCAGGTGCGCGATTTCTACAACCAGCTTGCGGCGGCCAATACCCCGGTCCCGATCATCAAGGCCGGCGTCGTCGCCCTCGCCTGCCGGCTGTACGACGAAGACATCGCCGCCTGCAAGCAGATGGGCGCATTCGGCGCCGAACTTCTGCCCCAGGAAGGCACCGTCCTCACCCACTGCAACGCCGGAGCCCTCGCCACCTGCGGCTACGGTTCGGCGCTCGGTGTCATCAGAGCTGCCATAGAACGAGGCCACAAGATCGATGTCCTCGCCGACGAGACCCGTCCCTTCCTGCAAGGCGCGCGCCTCACCGCGTGGGAGCTGATGAAGGACAACATCCCCACCACCGTCCTGTGCGACAACATGTCCGCGCACCTGATGTCGAAGGGCCGCATCCAGGCCGTCATCGTCGGCGCCGACCGCATCGCCGCCAACGGCGACACCGCCAACAAGATCGGCACCTACGGCGTCAGCATTCTGGCCAAGGAACACGGCATCCCGTTCTACGTCGCCGCTCCCTTCAATACGATCGACCTGGCCACCAGCCACGGAGACCAGATCCCCATCGAGCAGCGCAGCCCCCGCGAAGTCACTCATTCCAACGGCAAGCAGATGACCCCCGACGGCGTCGGCATCGAAAACCCCGCCTTCGATGTCACCCCGGCGAAGTACATTACCGCCATCATCACCGAGCGCGGCGTCCTCCGCGCCCCCTTCGGCGAGTCCATCCGCGCGATGGCCGCGCGCGGCGCAACCGCATAGCGCGGATGGTTGAGACAGCGAAACCTCTGCCTGTCCTTCTCCGTCTAGTATGAGAAACAGGAGACGGTCCATGCGCGTATTTCCGCACTTGCTATCCACGACGCTCATTCTGGGCGTGGCAGCGGCCGCCCAGGCCCCGCAGGCCACTCCGGCGGCCCCCGCGCCGAAGCTGCAAACCCACCAGCCTGCCGTCCCAATTCCCACCGCCACCATCACCACGGGGACCCAGTTGGTGGTCGTCGACGTGGTGGTCCAGGACAACGCCGGCAACCCGGTCCGCGGCCTCCCGCGCGGCGACTTCGCCGTCAGCGAAAACAAGAAGCCGCAGGCCGTCAAGACCTTCGACGAGCACGCCGCCGCCGACTTCTCCCACGCCAAACTTCCGCCGCCGCTCCACCTTCCCCCGGGCACCTTCACCGACTACGAACCCGTCCCCGCCGACAGCACCCTCAACGTCCTCCTGCTCGACGCCCTCAACACGCCGATGAAGGACCAGGCCTACGTCCGCTACCAGCTACAGCAGTTCGTCAAGAACGAGAAGCCCGGTACCCGCGTCGCCATCTTCGGTTTGACCAACCACCTGATCCTGCTCCAGGGCTTCAGCTCCGACCCCGAGGTCCTCAAATCCGCGGTAGAGCACCGCCTCATCCCCCGCGCCTCTGTCCTGCTCGACGACGCTGCCGGCAGCAACACCGACCCCATGTCCATGGCCGACGCGATGACCGAAGCCGGGGCCAGCGCCACTGCCGTCGCCGGCGTGCAGCAGTTCGAGGCCCAGAACGCCACCTTCCAGACCCAGCTCCGCATCGATTACACCGTCGCCGCCTTCGAAAACATCGCCCGCTACCTCGGCTCCTTTCCCGGCCGCAAGAATTTGATCTGGTTCTCCGGCTCCTTTCCGCTGACCATCTTCCCCGACCCCTCGCTCGACGACCCCTTCGCCATCCAGAACGACGCCGGCGACCAGCTTCGCGAGGCCAGCAACCTGCTCGACCGCGCCCGTGTCGCCGTCTATCCCATCGACGCGCGCGGCCTCCAGACCACGCCCATGTTCGACGCCTCGCGTTCCGGCAGGGCCTACGTCGGAAACCCCGGCAGAATGAGCCGCGACATCGCCGCCTTCAACCAGCAGAACGCGCAGGAGCACATGGCGATGGAGCAGGTCGCGGAAGACACCGGCGGCCACGCCTTCTACAACACCAACGGACTCGCCGCCGCCGTCACCAAGGCCATCGAGGCCGGCTCCAACTACTACACCCTTACGTACACACCCACCAACCGCGAGCAGCGCGGCGAGTACCGCAACATCCAGGTGCAGCTCGAAGGCGATTTCGCGGCGCGCGGCCTCAAGCTCTCGTACCGCCGCGGCTACTACGCCGACGATCCCCACGCCCGCCACCCTTCCACCTCAATCCTCGCCCCGCCGGTCGCCGCTCCTCCGACGGGGAGTCCCGCCTACGCCTTCCAGTCCATGCAGCGCGGCTCGCCCACACCAGCCGAGATACTCTTCAAAGTCCGCGTGCTGCCCGACTCCACCGCGACCGAAGCTACCGTCGCCCCCAAAAATGAGTTGAATCCCAGCGCCAACCTGAAGGGCCCCTACCGCCGCTACGACCTCGACTTCGCGGCACTCGCCTCGGACTTTTCCATCCCCTTGCAGAGCGATGGCCGCCGCCACGGCGCCATCGAGTTCGTCGCGCTGGTCTACGATGCCGATGGCAAGCTGTTGAACATCGAAGGCGACACGATCAACCTGAACCTGACGCCGGAAAGCTATACCAAGGCGTTGAAGTCCGCATTCGCCTATCGTCTTCAGATCAGCGCGCCCGCCAGGAACGAAAGCTTCCTCCGCATCGGCGTCCACGACGTTATCTCGGGGCGCATGGGAGTCGTGGAAATTCCAACCACCGCGGTCGACCGCCTTCCGCCTCCGCCACCTCCACCCGCGGCCCCTGCCGCCTCAACGCCTCCACCGGCGGCATCGTCACCGGCAACGTCTCCACCCGCAGCACCGAAGTAGGGTCTTCGTGACATCGGCAATCTTCCATCCGCGCAAACCTTCGCTCAGCCGGGGCAACCTGCTGGTCGTCGGCAGCGTTGTATTGACCCTCTGGCTCTCCGACTTCCCCCACAATCGCGCCACCTTGCTGCTGCTGTTCCCCGCGTTATGCGTTGTGCTTGGCATCGTCGAAACCGCCCGCTGCATCCGGCCCCGGTGGGACCTCTACCACGGCGGCGTTATCTTCTGCCTTTACATGGACTTGATGGCGGCAACCCTGGTCTTTTTCTCGCTCCTCTACCCCTACGTCCTCGGCATAACCGCCAGCCACTAACCTTCCGGAACCGGGAACCGAGAGCCGGGAACCTGTCTTATCGGTTATCCTCATCTGCGACCGCATTCGACCCAAACCGGGAGTCTCATGTCAGCGAAGACCGCAGCTTTTTCCTCCGAATTCACCGCGCACGCTCCCGATAAGTCCAATATCCGGTGGTTTGTCTGCTTCCTCCTCTTTCTGGCGACGACCATCAACTACATGGACCGCTCGGTCTTCTCGCTGATCGAGCCGCTGCTGCACCTGCCGTTCATGGGCTGGGTCCCGGGGCTCGACCCCAAGTATCAGGTCGCCTACGACAACAACTTCGGCAACGTCCTGATCTACTTCCAGATCGCCTACGGCGTCGGCTTCCTTTTTGCCGGGCGCATCATCGACAAGCTGGGCACCAAGACCGGCTACGCGCTTGCCATCCTCGTCTGGGCCTGCGCCTCGATCAGCCACTCGCTGGTCACCAGCGTGCTCGGTTTCTGCATCGCCCGCGTCTTCCTGGGCCTGGGCGAATCAGGTAACTTCCCCGCCGCCATCAAAGCCACCACCGAGTGGTTTCCCACCGAGGAGCGGGCCAAAGCCGTCGGCATCTTCAACTCCGGCTCCAACGCCTCGGCCTTCATCGCGCCCGTCATGATCGCCGCCGTTACCGCCAAATGGGGATGGCACGCGGCCTTCATCTGCACCGGCTCGATGGGCCTCATCTGGTGCGTCATCTGGGTGATTTTCCCGTATAACAGGTTGCGCCGCACCTCCAGCACCACGCAGCGTGAACTGGCCCCGGTCATTCAGGGCGGCCGAGTGTACCGCACGTTGTTCCACAGCCGCGGTTTCTACGGTTTCTGCCTGGCCAAAGGCCTCACCGACCCCATCTGGTGGTTCTACCTCTTCTATCTGCCCAAGTTCCTCAACGACAACTACGGCCTCGATCTCAACCACGTCAAGTACCCGCTGATCGTCATCTACACCGTGGCGAGCATTGGCTCGATCGCCGGCGGCTGGCTCTCCGGTTTCCTGATGAACCGCGGCTCCAGCGTCAACCGCGGCCGCAAGGTGGCGATGCTCATCTGCGCGGTCTGCGTGGTGCCGATCGTCTTCGTGCCGTACATGGGCCACCTCTTCCCGACCAATCCCTGGCCGGCCATCGGCCTGTTCTGCCTTGCGACGGCCGCCCACCAGGGCTGGAGCGCCAACATCTTTTCCACCCCCGGCGACATGTTCCCCTCGACGGCCGTGTCTACGGTCGTGGGCATCGGCGGGGCCGCCGGGGCCGCCGGCGGAGCGGCCTTTACCTGGATCGTCAAACGCAACCTCTCGCTGCACCAGTTGCTGGTCTTCTCGCTGGCTGCGGGGGCGTATATCTTCGCGCTGATTATCTTCCAGCTCCTGGTCCCCCACCTCGGCTCTCGCCTCGTACCGGAAACCCCGATCAGCGTCACCTAGCCAAAACCGTGCATCCAGGCGCCAAACATGCCGGAAGCTGAACCTCTACGCTCGATAGCTCCAAGCTCTGGGCTGTCCAGAACCCTCGCTCCTCAACCTCTTGCGCCTGGCGCCTGAACGCCTTTCCTCGTAGCTCGTGCTTGCGGGCTTCATCCCGGCCCGCTGGAGGCCTCTGCAGCAAAGAAGAATCCGAGCTACGCGAAGATGACGGTCTTGTTGGCGTAGGAAAGAATGCGGTGGCCGAGGTCCCACTGCACGGCCCGGGAGAGCACCATGCGCTCCAGGTCGCGGCCCTTCTGGATGAGCGAGGGCAGCTGGTCGTTCTGCGTCACGCGAACCACTTCCTGCTCGATGATCGGGCCTTCGTCGAGCACTTCGGTGACGTAATGGCTGGTCGCTCCGATCAGCTTGACGCCGCGGGCGAACGCCGCGTGGTACGGGCGCGCGCCGGTGAATGCGGGAAGAAACGAGTGGTGGACGTTGATGATGCGCCGCGGGTACGCATCCACGAACGGCGGCGAAAGTATCTGCATGTAGCGGGCAAGGACGACCAGATCGACAGCGTGTTCGCGCAGCAGGTCGAGTTGTGCGGCCTCAACCGGTGACTTGTCTGCGCTGGTGACAGGAAAATAGTGGAAGGGAACGTTGTAGAACTCTGCGAGAGGGCGTGCGTTCTGGTGGTTGCTGGCGATGAAAGCAACGTTGCACTGGAACTCGCCGGTCTGATGGCGGTGAAGAAGGTCTGAGAGGCAATGCAGGTACTGCGAGACGAAGATCGCGACATTGCGCGACACGTCGGCGAACTCGATGCGCCAGTTCATGCGGAACTCTCTCGCCAGAGGCTCGAAAGCCGCGCGGAAACCAGCCTCGTCGAAGCCGCCGGCCTCGGTCGAAAACTCCACGCGCATGAAGAAGAAGCCGAGTTCCACGTCCTGGTGCTGATCGGCATTGAGGATGTTGACGTCGTAATTCTGGACGAGGAAATTGACGATGGAGACGACGATGCCTTTGCGGTCGGGGCAATCGATCAGGAGTATGGCGGTCCGGGGCATGGGCACGACCATGATACTTGTTTTCGAATCCGCTCGGGCCTAGGCCCGACGCCGATGTTTGATGACGTGCCGGGGAGAGTCGATGCACTCCACGCTGCCGTACCAGCGAGTGATTTCGCCGACCGAATTCCGGCGGGCTTCGCCGCGCGAACGCATGGATTGCCAGGCGCCGTCCGTGCCGCGAATACGGTACTCGACGTCGAGGGGCAAACCGGAGTCGATCGACTGCTGCGATGTTACCGTGGTGCGCTCGCGATCGTCGGGATGGACGGCGTCGAGCCAGCCGAAATCTTTGGCGCGGGGTGGCGTGGAGCCGGTGAGGACCTGCCACTGCGGGTTGACGGTGAGGTTGCGGCCTTCCGCATCGGTGACCCAGGGCGATTGCGGGTTCAGTCCAATGCTGTGGCGATAGTGGTCCGCGCTTTCGCGCAGGGTCTCTTCGTTCTGTTTGAAGGCGGATATATCGACGATGGAAACGCACACGCCCAGCACCTCGCCGGTTTCGTCACGGACCGGCTGATAGGAGGCGAGGCGCGTCGAAGGCGGACCACCCGGCTCGGTGGGAGGAGCGGAGATTTCCGCGCCGCTGCACGCCTCGCCCTGGATCGCGCGCTTGAGGTGTCCTTCGACCTGGGCGTAGTGTTCGGGGGCAGCGTCCGCCACTTTGCGACCCAGCAGGGCCGCCACGGTTGTTCCGTTCATGGCCGCGAGACGCTGGTTCAGGTTCACGTAACGAAGTTCGCAATCGAGAAAGCAGAGGCCGACGGGGGCGCTATCGTAGATGGCCCGCAACTGCGACAGGCGCTCGGTGGGATGACCTTCGAGCGACAACGATATGTCTGCGATGAGGGATGGGATCGGCTCGGCGGCGGTGCGCGGCCGGATTTGCGCAAGCACAGCGGGCAGTTCGGCCGCCGGGACCGGGCGGCCGTAGAGCCAGCCCTGGCCGATGGTGCAGCCCTGCCATAGCAGCAGGTTGGCCTGGCTGCGGTCTTCGATGCCCTCGCCGACGGTCTCCAGCCCGAGGCTGATGCCGAGACTGATGACCGCGGCCGTGATCTTGCGGCTCTGGCGCGAGGCCACCATGGAGCGCACGAAGCTGATGTCCACCTTCAACTCGTCGAACGGCAGCGCCTGTAAATGGAGCAGGCTGGAGTAGCCGGTTCCAAAGTCGTCCAGCGAAAGCCGGACGCCGCGGGCCTTGAGGTCGGCGGCGGTGAGGGCGGCGCGGTCCAGGTCGTCGAGCAGGGCGCTTTCGGTAATTTCGACGGTGAGGCGCTTGAGGTCGAATTCGGCGGCGTCCGCGAGACGATGCAGCAGGCTGGGCAGAGCGCGGTCGTGCAACTGGCCGGGAGAAAGATTGACGGAGAGGCCGACATTGGAGGGCAAAAGGCGTGCCGCGGTGAACGCCTGCTTGAACAGCGAGATCGACATGCCGTTCATGAAGCCGTGCCGTTCGACGGCGGGGATGAAATTGCCGGGGTTGATCAGGTCGCGCGTGGGATGCTGCCAGCGCGCAAGGACCTCGAAACCGCGGATGTTGCCCTCGCGGAGGTCGACCAGCGGCTGGAAGTAAGGTAGGAACTGGTTCTGCTGGATCGCTCGAAAAATCTCGACTTCGGTAAATGGCATTCGGGGCCCCACAGACCTTCATCTGGAACGCTACTCAAAGGTCTAACCTATTGAGTTTAAAGGCTCGCAGGGAATTAGATATCCCCCGTAAGTTAGCCTGACTGACGGCAACTTTTTTATGCGCGACAGATGACATAGCGCAGACGCTGGTTGCGGCCCGGGCTTGTCCTGCTGCCGGCCGGTGCATGCAAGGTCTTCAAAGCATGAGAGTTGAGGCCGGGCCCCAGACAAATGCCGTGGCGGCGATTAGGGCTGCGCTCGTCGGGCTGCCGGGTTCGGACCCAGACAACGGCTGTTGGGTTGGCGGCTCGCGGAATGGCCGCTACTCGTTGTGACCCTTTTGGGTACAGTCGCGGTCGAATCGGGGATTACGGTCGATGGGTATCTTGTTCTATTACTTGAAATTATTGGTTGCTCAAGGCGACACACGGATGCCAAACACTTCTTCCAGCTTCGGCACGACGCTCTCCTATAACGAGGGGGCGGTTTCGCTGTCGGAAATTATCTCCGCATTGACGTTCGCGCTCGACCTCACCGAGGGTGCGGTGGCGGGGCACGCACTGCGCAGTTGCCTGCTGGGAATGCGCGTGGGGGACGCGCTGGGAGTTTCCGGGAAGCTGCGCACGGACCTGTACTACGCGCTGCAGTTGAAGGACGTTGGCTGCTCCAGCAATGCCACGCGCATGACGCAGATCATCGGCGGCGACGATCGCGCGATGAAGGCTTCCACCAAACTGGAGGACTGGCGCAAAAGCGGCGTCAGCCTGCGCGGTTTGAAGACATTGTGGCATAACATTCTTCCCGGCAGGAGTCTGGCGAAGCGGGTGGTGCGGTTTATCGAGATTGCGCGCAATGCGCCCACCAATCGCAAAGAGATGATCCAACTGCGCTGCGAGCGCGGCGCGGACATCGTGCGCAAGTTGGAGATGGACGCCGTTACCGCCGAAGCCGTGCGCGCCCTGGACGAGCACTGGGATGGTCGCGGGTATCCCGATGGGAAGAGGGGCGAGGAGATTCCGCTGCTGTCGAGGATTTGCTCGATTGTGCAGAACCTCGACGTGTTCTCCACCGAAGACAGCATCGATGCGGCGATGAAAGTGCTGCGGCGGCGGAGTGGAGTTTGGTTCGACCCGGCGATTGTGTCGGTGGTGGAGCGACTGCATGAAGAGGGCGGCTTCTGGGACCATTGCCTGAAGACAAGCACGGTGGAGGAGACCCGGCGGGCAGTCCTGGCGCTGGATCCCGGAGAGTGTACGGTGCTTACATCGGAACGCATCGACCGCATTTGCGAAGCATTCGCCAGCGTGGTCGACGCCAAATCGCCGTTCACGTACAAGCATTCGCTGGGCGTCGCCGATGTGGCGGTGGAGATTGCTTTCGAGATGGACCTGCCTTCCGAACGCATCCAGCTGGTGCGGCGGGCGGCGCTGCTGCACGATATCGGCAAGCTGTATGTGCCGAACATCATCCTCGATAAAGCCGGCAAGCTGACCTTCGACGAATGGACCGTGGTGGTGGAACATCCGAAGATGACGCGGGAGATACTGGAGCGCATTTCGGCTTTCCGGGAGTTGGCCGCGTTCGCCGCCGAGCACCACGAGAAGCTGGATGGCACGGGGTATCCGTTGGGGTTGAAGGCCGCGGATCTGTCGGTGGAGTCGCGCATATTGGGAGTGGCCGACGTATTTGCGGCGATGGCGGAGAACCGGCCGTATCGCGCCGGACTCGATCCGGCGAAAATTCTCGAAATTATCGCGGCGGATGTCCCGAAGAAGTACGACGCGCGATGTTTTGCGGCGCTGGAGAGCGTGATGTTGCGCTGGAACTGGCTCACGCCGGCCGTCCCGACGACCGAGGTGGGCGAGTTCAGCCGGTCGCACCCCAGGCGGTTTGCATTGGAAGACGAGCTGGCGCAGTTGATTTGACGGCCCGCTACAAAATATTCACGGCCCGCGCCGCCAGCAACGCCACCGTCGTAAACGAGATCAACGCCTGCACCATCATCAGCGCCTTCGCCCACCGCGACAGCACCGGAGTGTCCGCCGGCGACAGCGCCGTACTGGTATTGAACGCCAGAAACAGGTAGTCGACAAACCCCGGATTCCATCGCTCCTCGCCCATATTCTCCTTCGACTCCCGGTCCAGCGTCATCTGCGGAAACAGGAACGCCCCATCGGTATGCACGCCGCGAATTTCCCGTTCGCGGGGCCCACCCGCAT
>Ga0209483_1000475_pt1 | contig 35073 bp, 27 predicted proteins | sample NGEPerA_FD_184508 | JGI IMG/M metagenome (GOLD analysis project Ga0209483, IMG submission 184508) | Arctic peat soil microbial communities from the Barrow Environmental Observatory site, Barrow, Alaska, USA - NGEE PermafrostL2-A... | ecosystem: Environmental > Terrestrial > Soil > Wetlands >...
TGACAGGACTGCGTCGGCACCCCAGAGAGTAACGTTTTCGAGGCTCAATACCCGGCCCGTGCTTTCCCCTGTCAACGCTTCGACGACAGCCTTACGACCGCCGCCGCATGACTCGGGGCCGACGCGGCTTGCTATGCCTTCGTCGCATGAAACTTTCATTCACTGCACCTCACCGGCTTTTGCCGGCGCACCCTGTCCCGTTTTCCGCGTCCACAGTTCAACGCTGAAAAGCGCGCAACAGCTTCGCGGAACATCTTGCCGTTCTCGATCGCCCTCGCGTTTGCCCGTCGCGCGGTTATGATCTTGCGGGGAAGCTTTCGGGCATCCGCCCCGAATCTGGAGGACCAACATGTCCAGGCGATTGACGCGTGCATTTGTTTTGTGGCCCATCCTGGCGGTCCTCGCGGCAGCCGCGCCCGAAGCGGGCGGCCCGGTCAAGCACCTGTTTTCTGAAAGGGGCGTGCCCGCGGACTGGCTGGCCCGCGCCTGGGACGACATTCATAATGCCGCCCCCGATGGCGCCAAATGGGAGGTGGACGGGCGGGGGATTCTCCACGGCAGCGAGCCGCGCGGGACGTGGCTGATCTCCAAGGCCGAATACGCCAACTTCGAGCTCAACCTCGATTTCAAAATCCCCCCGCGCGGCAACAGCGGCGTCGCCCTGCGCTGCCCCCTCACCGGCGACCCCGCCTATGAAGGCATGGAACTGCAAATCGTCGATCCCCGCTACTATGACAACAAAGGCGATCCCGACCAACTCACCGGCAGCCTCTACAAAGCCGTCGCGCCGATGAAGCAAGCCTTCAAACCCGAAGCCTGGAACCACTACCGGATCACCTGCCGGGGGCCGCGCGTGAAGGTGGTGCTTAATGACACGCTCGTGCAGGATGTGAACCTGGACGAGCAAACCAAGCCGCTGGAACGCGGCAAGCCGCTGAAAGAACGCCCGCGCCGAGGCCACATCGGCTTCCAGGAACTCAGTCGCGGCGGACATGTGCAAATCCGAAACGTCACCCTCCGTGTACTCACCGGTGGCAGGTAGCGCTACTAACGCCGCGCGCTCAAGGTCCGGAAAATGCACGATTAACCACGAAGTCACGAAGACACAAAGAAAATCAAGCCATTCCCAACTCATGCCTTCGTGGTGAATAATCCGGGCTGGATGACGATGACGTTCCAAATGCTTCCATGCACCCGGCGTGCGGCGATGGGGCGACTGCTGCTCGCCGGCGCGCTGCTTTGCCTGGCGCGGCAGCCCTCCGCGCTTGCACAGACGCCCCCCGTCCAGCCGCCTTACCCGCGCAGCGGGGTGGTGGATCGCATCACATGGGATTGGAGCACGTTGCGAACGGCCGCTCCCGGAAGCGATTTGTGGCCCGTCACCTGGGCGAAGGATGACGCGATTGTGACGGCATGGGGCGATGGCGGGGGATTCGGCGGCACCGATCACGATGGACGCGTCGCCCTGGGATTCGCGCGCATCGACGGTCCGCCAGAACAACTCATCGCCAGCAATCTCAATGGCGGAAAAAATGCCCGGCATCAAGCCTCCTTTCCCAAAAAGGGAAAGGTCGGCGGAATCCTGGCCGTCGGCGACCGCGTGTACGGCTGGCTCAATACTCAAAACCGGCCCTGGCCCGATGTCGATCAGGCGCTGATCTGGTCCGACGACGGGGGCTTGACCTGGAAGAAAAGCGATTGGGTCTTTCCCAGTGGCAACGGCAACCTCAAGCCGTCCACTTTCCTCAACTTCGGCAAGAGACTGGCCGGCGTCCCGGCCAACTGCGGCCGATACGTCTACTTCTACGGACAACGGCAGGGAAACGCCAGCGAGACTTTCATCGGGCGGGCTCCCGTGGACCAATTGCAAAACCGCCAGGCGTACAAGTTTGTCACCGAGTTGGTGAACGAGCAGCCGGTGTGGTCTGTGGATGCAGGCAAGGCGATGCCGGTCTTTACAGACCGCCGTCCCAACGGGGATCTGGCAAGCGTGGTCTATATCCCGGCGTTGAAACGATATCTCTTAAGCAGTTTCCACAAAGGCCCCGGCGAGTTGGGCCTCTTCGACGCCCCGGCCCCGTGGGGCCCGTGGACGACGGTCGCTTACGAAGAGCATTGGGGCCGCATGGGCCACGCCGGCCAAGGCCTCACATGCAGCTTCCCCGCAAAATGGATCAGCCCCGATGGCCGCACGCTCTGGTGCGTCTTCAGCGCCTATGGCGACGGAGCCAAACAAGGAATCAACGCCCACGACAAATTCAACCTCGTGAGGGCGACGATCAAACTCAAACATTAAACCGTATGGATGCGTTCGTGCCGCGTCCTTTCTCCGCGACTATTCTGGCGGCGGCCGGAGCCGGATCTTGTGCGGCTCGACGATTGCCAACCGGCCCGGGAGCAGAGCAACCAAACCATTGGCAAATGCAATTGCGGCGCGGATATCCTCGGCGGTCACGCCATATTCCTGCTCCACCTGCTCAAAGCTCAAACCGGCGGCGACCGCCGCAAGCACGCGGGTCACCGGGACGCGCGTGTCCTTGATCAGCGGTTTTCCATGGCCTCGCTCGGCGTCGATTTCAATACGCAGTGCGATCTCGGTCGTGCTTTACCTCGCTTCGCGTCCTTATTATACACAAGCCGGATCGGTATCTGGTTATTCCCATTCGATGGTGGCGGGGGGCTTGGAGCTGATGTCGTAGACGACGCGGTTGACGCCGCGGACTTCGTTGATGATGCGGTTGCTCATGGTGGCCAGCACGTCGAAGGGGATGCGGGCCCAGTCGGCGGTCATGAAGTCCTGGCTCTCGACGGCACGGATGGCAATCACCGCATCATAGCTGCGGGCGTCGCCCATGACGCCGACCGTGCCGATGGGGAGCAGGACGGCGAAGACCTGCGCGGTCTTGCGGTATAGATTGGCGGCGATCAGCTCCTCTAAGACAATTTCGTCGGCGTCGCGCAGGACGCGCAGACGCTCCGGCGTGATCTCGCCGATGATCCGCACGGCCAGGCCCGGGCCGGGGAAGGGGTGACGCCAGACGAGTTGCTCGGGCAGGCCGAGGGCCTCGCCGACTTTGCGGACTTCATCCTTGAACAGGTCGCGCAGGGGTTCGACCAACTCGAAGCCCAGTTGCTCGGGCAGGCCGCCGACGTTGTGGTGGAGCTTGATGTTGGCGGCGGTGCCCGCGTAGCCGTGGCCCGACTCGATCACGTCGGGATAGAGCGTGCCCTGGGCGAGGTAGCCGACGTTTTGGATGGCCCCGGCTTCGCGCTTGAACGCCTCGATAAACTCGCGGCCGATGATCTTGCGCTTCTGCTGCGGATCGGAGATGCCTTGCAGCTCGGGGAGAAACTGGCCGCTGGCGTCGCTTGTGATAAGGTTGAAATGGAAGTGGTCGCGGAAGGTCGATTCGACGAGGTGGCGCTCGTTTTTTCGCAGCAGGCCGTTATCGACGAAGATGCAGATGAGCTGATCGCCGATGGCTTTGTGGAGCAGCGCGGCGACGACGGAGGAATCGACTCCGCCGGACAATCCGCAGATCACCTTGCCGCCGCCGACCTGCTCGCGGACGAGGGCGACGGCCTGCTCGATGAAATTTCCCATGGTCCACAGCCCCGAGCACTTGCAGATTTCGTAGAGGAAGTTTTGGAAAATCTGCTCGCCGCGCGGCGTGTGGGTGACTTCGGGATGAAACTGCACGCCATAAAATGGCCGGGTGCGATGTCGGGCGGCGGCGCAGGGGCAGGTGGGGGTGGCCGCCAGCGCGACAAATTCGGGCGGCAGGTCGTGGACCTGATCGCCATGGCTCATCCAGACGGTGGTTTCATGGGGCAGGCCGCGAACGAGCGGGTCGTCGGTTTTGACGGTGAGCTTGGCCCGCCCATATTCGCGCGCCTTGGCCGGCTTCACCTGGCCGCCAAGAATCTGCGCGCCCAGTTGCATGCCATAGCAGATGCCCAGCACCGGCACGCCCAGGTCGAAAATTCGCGGGTCGCATTTGGGGGCGTTGGGCTCGTAGACGCTGCTTGGGCCGCCGCTGAGGATGATGCCTTTGCAGTTGAGTTTTTTCAGATCGTCGAAGGGAATGTCGGGCCGAACCAGTTCGCTGTAGACGCCCTTCTCGCGCACCCGCCGGGCGATGAGCTGCGCGTACTGCGAACCAAAATCGAGAATGGCGATGACTTCGTCGCGTTGCATTGGGAATGGATACCGGGGGTTCATCGGGGGAGCCGGATATCGTATGAGAGTCCAATTTCCAGTAGCACATGTGGCGGCGCGGCCGCAATCCATTGTCGAACGTACTCGTCATATCGCGTCGCTGCTTGGTCCATCGTCGCCGCGAGTATGACCTCCACCACGAGGCGCTGTTGGCCCGTTTCCGGATCGGTTTCCAATTCCACATTCGTTGGTTGCGCGGGCGAAAACACCGTTTCCGCCAGTCGAATTGCGGTGGATAGATAAGGCAGAAGATCGTGATCAGTCGCGTAATCAAGCACTTGGCTCGACACTCCTGGCGGCCCCACGACAGTTGCGCCCTGACTGTTGTTCCTTATCATGCTTAAAGTATATAACTGTTTTGTCGGCGGGTATAGTAAGGCTTGACGAAAGGATGTGAGCATGCGGCATGCGGTAGTGATTTTCGCAGGCTTGGCGCTGGCGGCGGGACTGGCGGGATGCGGAGCGGCAAACAGCGCGGCCAACGCGGCCCGGAATGCGGCCAAAACGGCGCAGAGCGCGGCGGCGGTCGGAAGCGCCGCCGCCAGCAGCGCGGTGGCGGGCGCGACCTCCAGTTCGCCGCAGGGATCGCCGCCGCCTAATCCGGTCGAGGTGATTCCCATTCAGCCGCCGGGCAGCAATGTCGTTTGGGCCGGCGGGCACTGGCGCTGGGACGCCCGGCATCAGATCTGGATCTGGAAAAATGGCCGCTGGATGCGGCAAGGCTGATTCGATCCAAATGAGGAAGGATAACTCTCAAAGCCTACACCGAAGCCGAGCCGGAAAATCCGAAATCCGAAGCACGAAATCCGAAACAAATTCAAAAGGAAGAGAACCGGAAAATCCCAAACGGGAGCGCGGTTTTGGGCTTTGAATTTTCTTCGTTTGAATTTGTTTCGGATTTCGGATTTCGTGCTTCGGATTTGTCCGCGTGTATGGGTGTCTTCGTGGTGAATTATACAGGTCAGTGCTTGCCGTTCATCATCCCCACCGCCTGCTCGTAGACCTGGGCGCAGGCGCGGGCGGCGTCGGTCCAGCTCATTTGGCTGACCTCGAAGCTGCCGTGCTGGCGGAGTGTGCTGGCCAGGGGCGGGTGCTTGAGCACCGCGATGATCTTGTTGGCCATTTCGTTGGTGTCCCAGAAATCGACCTTGAGCGCGTGGGTGAGCACTTCGCTGACGCCCGACTGCTTTGAGATGAGCACCGGGACATCGTGGCTCATTGCCTCCAGGGGGGCGATGCCGAAGGGCTCGCTGACGCTGGGCATGACGTAGAGGTCGGCCATTTTGAAGATGCGATCGACGTCGCCGCCGCGCAGGAAGCCGGTGAAGAGGACTTTGTGTCCGATGCCCATTTCGCCGGCCATTTCGATGGTTCGGCGGATCATGTCGCCGCTGCCGGCCATGACGAATTTCACATTGTCCATGACTTCGAGCACTTTTTTGGCCGCGCCCAGGAAGAACTCGGGCCCCTTCTGCATGGTGATGCGCCCGAGAAACAGGACGATTTTCTCGTCGTTGTGGATGCGGTATTTTTCCTCATCGAAGGCATTTCCGTTGGTTTCGATGGCGTTGTAAACGACGTCCACCTTGGCGGGGGCTACGCCGTAGTGATGGGTGATTTGGTTGCGCGTGAGATGGCTGACGGCGATCACCTTCATGGCCCCGTGCATGCCTCTGCGCTCGATGTCATAGATTCGGCTATCGACATGAATGCCCGAGCGGTCAAACTCGGTGGAATGCACATGCACCACCAGCGGCACGCCCTTCATACCCGCCACGGCCAGGCCGGCGGGAAAGGTCATCCAGTCGTGGGCATGAACCACGTCGAAACTTTCCTGCCGGCCGATTTCACTGGCGAGGTTGGCGTAGCGTTGCACCTCGGCGAAGAGATCGCCGGCGTAGTGATCGGCTTTGCCGCGCCCCCCGGGGGCGGCTTGCGCGGACTTGTCGGCGGAAGCCGGCGCCGCGCCGGCGTTTGCCGAGCTTGCGTCAGCGGCAAGACCCTTGCGCTGACGGAGCTGCTCGCGCTGCTCGTGTTGTTTCTTGTAATCCTGGGCCGACTGATACGGGTCCGCCATTTCCGCATTCACGGTGCGGAACGTGACATTCTCGAACTCATCGAGCCGAAACTCCGTGCTCGGCAAAGCCAGCGTTGATTCGGGCCGCGCGCTCACAAGGCGCACATGCGTGGAGAACGGCGTGGTGACGGGCCGGGGCAGGACAAACAGCACATCGGTGCCGATCGCGCTCATGGCCTTGGTCAGGCCGTAGCACGCGGTCCCCAGGCCGCCGCTGATGAAGGGGGGGAATTCCCAGCCGAGCATGAAAACGCGCATCGTTGGACACTTTCAATTACAAACGCCGCGCGCCGCGACAGAACATCCCGCGCACGCGCACCGGAATTTTCGTGTCAGAAGCCTGCGAGCCCGTAAACGTACACTGGCCCACGGAGCGCCTTTGGCGCGGACGGGGGCCGGGTTCAGCCGGGGGCCCCATCGCCCGCGGCCGGCATTTTTCTCCACCCGGCGGCATCAAACGCGCGTGAGACTACAGGGGCGCGTCCCACACTGTCAACAATACCGCCGGGATCGCTTTTTGTGATGCATCGGGAGTTTCTGCCATCCTCTTGCGTGCCACGTCTTCGCATGCTCATATACGGTATACGGCTTTAACAGAACAACGGAGTGTCATGCAGCGATTTACGATTCAGGTGGAGACCGATGGAAACAACGCGATTGTCAATTTGCAGCCGGAATTATCCGGCAGGCTGCGCGATCTGAAGGGGGCGGGATTGATGTCTCTGTTCGTGGTCGGCAGCACCGCCGCTCTGACCACGCTGGAATATGAGACGGGGCTTGTGAAACACGATCTGCCCAACGCCCTTCAGCGCCTGGTGCCCGACGACGCCCGCTATGAGCACGAGGCCACCTGGAACGACGACAATGGGCACAGCCACATCCGGGCGGCATTGGTGGGCGCAAGCCTGTGCATTCCCTTTGAAAATGGCCGGCTGCTGACTGGCGAATATCAGCAGGTGGTGCTTATCGATTTCGATACCCGGCCTCGGCGACGGACGGTGATCGTGACGCTGCTGCCGTAAACGCCTCGGCTGCCGTTAACGTGATATAATATTGGGTCGAGGAGACTATATGGTTGCATTACCGCTAGTGGATATCGTCATGTCCTCGGAGCACGCCGATCGCTCGGTCGACCTAGCGAAGCGATTGATCGAATCTGCCACCCAGGAAATCCATCAAATTGAGAACTACGACAAAGCGCTGTCTCCACGCGACATCAACGCCTTCGACCGGCAGACTGCCGCGCTCATCCGCGGATTGTACGAAAGATGGGCGCAGGACGTTCAATCACTGCTGGACCGGATCGCCGAGATCGAGCGGCGTTTCGGCCGCGTGAGTTCGGCGGAAGCCTTGCGTGATCTACATGGCCGCACAATGGCAATGCTCAGCATTTCAGTGGATGACATGGAAGCCAGCCGGCGCGATTTCGCCGAGGGCCGATCGTTGACCTTGCAGGAGGTTCGGCGTGAGTTACGCCTTGAGATTAAGTAAGCGGGCATTGGAAGGGTTGAAGCAGTTGGAGCCTTGGCTGCAAGAGGAAACTCTGGACGAGATCGAGCAACTCTTAATCGCGATACCCAACTCAAGTAACCCAAGTTTCCAAGGGACCGCAGTACATGATTTCATTCGGCATCGTGAGGGCCATCGAATTTATGTTTTCATCACGATAACGCCAGATGCCGTTGGCGGAACTATTCAAATTCATGAGATTGGTTCATGGCGACGGCTAATTGTATAACAACACTTACGCACTGTGCAAAATCAATTCCGCGTTATCGCGTCGCCGGTAATCGCATGTGCAGCGTCGCGTTATGGCAAACTGCGGAGTTGTTTTTGCACGCGGCCTTAGGCGCGACTGGTCTTGTGCTAAACTCGCACGGGCGCGCTGCTCCTAACTCATCGCCCGGCTATGCTCCTCAAGCCGCTGCACCAGCTCCGCGGCCTCCTCTTCCCGCGATCCCACTGAGCTGTGCCATGCGAGCGTTTCGTTTTTCTCCACCGCCCGTTCGATTCGCCGGCACGCGCTGATCACCGTGCTGTGGTTGCGTTTGCCCATGCGGGCCCCGATTTCCGGGAAGCTGAGTTTGGCGGTCTTGCGGATGAGATACATCGCCATGCTGCGCGCCAGGCTGATGGTGCGCTGGCGGCGGCCGGACATTAAATCCTTGTGCTCGATGGCGAAGTAGTCGCAGACGGCCTGCAGGATATTCTCGGGCCGCACCGGCGCTACATGCTGGCGATCCAGGTCGCCCAGGGCGGCCTGCGCGGTTTCCACGTTCGCCACGCCGCCCGACAGGCGAAGGTATGCGCCGATGCGGGTGATCGCCCCTTCGAGCTCGCGCACGCTTTGCGTCACGCGGCGGGCGATCCAGCCGATCACCTCTTCGCTGAGCGACAGGTGCATCCGGTCCGACAGCGATCGCAGAATCAGGCAGCGCGTGTTGCAATTTGGCGGATCGATCCGCACCACCATGCCGCTCACGAAACGGTTGATGAGTGATTCGCCGAATTCCTCGATGAGCTTGGGGTGATTATCGCTGGCCATCACCACCTGCTTGCCCATGGCCTCGATGGCGTTGAAGGTGTGAAGGAATTCCTCCTGCGTCGCCTTCTTGCCGCCCAGGAAATGAACGTCGTCGATCACCAGCAAATCCAGATCGCGCATCTTCCGGCGGAAGGCATCGAGCTTGTTGCCCCGCAATGCCGAGAGAAACTCGTTGGTGAATTCCTCGCCGGTGAGATACATCCAGCGCTTGGTCGGATGATGCTCGATGAACTTGCGGCAGACGCTCTGAAGCAGATGCGTTTTGCCCAGCCCGCACGAGCCGTGAATGAACAGCGGGTTGTACTGCGAGCCGGGAAACTCCGCGACATAACAGGCGGTATTATAGGCGAGCTGATTGCTGGGCCCGACGATGAAGCTGGCCAGGTCGTGTCGCAGCCGGGGCCGCGCCGCGAACGAGACCGGCGATTCATTGCGCAACGCGCTGGTGGGCCGAACCGGAGGCAGGATCGGCACGGCCCGGCTGACCGGCGCTTCGGGCGCGGCCGCCGAGATTTGCGCCGGAACGCCGCGCCGCGATAAATCGCGCATCACCGGCTTTCCGTTTACAACTGGCTTCTCGAAAACGGCGGCGCTGGCGGCGCCGGCGCTACTGCCGCCATTGATTTTCCTTGCCGCGCCTCTGCTCGTGGGCGCGCTGCCGGAATTGGCGTTGCCGGCATCGGTCTCGAAGAGCTCGGGCACGACGCTGAAGCGCACCGGCAGCGGGCAGCCCAGCACCTCGTGGGCCGCCTCCTGGATCGGCTGCGTGAAGTTCTTGCCGATCCACTCGCTGATGAAGTCATTGGGAACGGCAATCTCCAGCCCATCCTGGCGAAGATCCAGCCGCGTTGAATTGTTGAACCAGACATGAAACCGTTGTTGTCCCACGCGCTGTGCGATGGCATCGGCCAGTCGCACCAGTTGAAGGTCGTTGGCGCTGACGCAGCTCACGACGTACTCCTTCCCTGCAGTTCTCGTCAGTCCCCTGCCGCGCCTGGCGCTGCCGCCCGAGAGAGAGCGTGGCAGCGCGTAGAGCCGGCCTGGGAGAAATGCCCTGCCGATCCTCCCATCCTCAGCTCGCGGAGGGAATCAGCCAAAGCCCGTTGCCGCATCAGCCGGCGGTAAGCCACGCCCGTGCGCGGTGCGGCGGCCTAGGCATCCTGCCTGAGTTGTTCGTCCGTGAGTTCGTGTCCTTACGAAGTGCCCGTCTTCATCTTCCTTTGAATCCGACGCGGGGAATCTAATCATGTCGGGTGGTACTGACAAGAGCGGAATTATCGGTTTTACCGTTCACAATGGCGCAACCATCGGCACGAGCAAGAGCGAACGATCAAAAAAAATATTCATCAACAACCCATGCACAAATTTATCGGACGCGTGGACGGCCTGTGGAGAAGTCGGTGGAGAACCGCCGCCAACACCTTGGAGACAAGCCGCGGAAAAGCCCACCACGGAGGCACTGAAGCACGGAGGCGCTCTCGAAGTTCTGAAATGGCTCTGCAATCCACGCCCAAAATTTATTGTTTAATATCTGGATAAGGCGTCAGAAGTCGAATGCGCCTCCGTGCTTCAGTGCCTCCGTGGTTTCTTTGTCTTGGCGAGGTTGGTCCAACCTGCGCATCAGGGCGATTTTGCTGCCGATCCTGGCAAGTCCGAAGCGATAGTACAGTTGCAGCGCCGGCGCGTTGGCCGAATCCACCGCCAGTGAAATGCGCGATACGCCCATGGACGCGACGGCGGCGAAGGCCTGGCGCATCAGCCATTCACCCAGCTTCTTTCCGCGCGAATCGGCCGCGACACCCAGGTAGACCAGTTCGGCGGCGTCGGTGTGCTGCATGCGGCTGAGCAGAAGCACGCCGCGCGGTTGCTCGTCGCCGGCCGCGTCGCGCTCGCATAGCACAAACCAGTAATTCGGATCGAACTCGCCGCTGGCTTTGTGGCCGGCGATGACGTCCTCGATATCGCGCACGCCATTGAGGCCCGGGCAATCGAGGCTGTCGCGGTAGCTGGCGACTATCACTCCGGCAAACAGCGCGTGTGTCCGCACCGAATACGTGGACAGCGCAAAGCCCGGCGGGGGCGCCGGCGCCGCCGCGGAGCGGCGCGCCGCGGCCTGCAGGTAGATCAACTCCGCCATTCTCGCAAAACCATGCGAGTCGAACAATCGGCGGCTCGCGCCGTCGCCGGGGTCGAGCAAGACCTGCGCGAGCTGAATGTTGGGGGCGGCATAGCTGTCGCAGACGGCGTCGATCAGCATCCCCGCCGCCTGCGTTATCACGCCAGGACGCGGCGGATCGTTGGGCGGAAAGAGCAGCATCGTCCGGCCCGCGCCGGGAATCGGAAGCACCGCCCACAGCAGCTTCCCATTCTGCTCGGCAAGCCAAAGTCTCCCGGGGTCGATGTTCCGCTGCTGCGCGAAGGTGAGGAAATCGAGCACCTGCTGATTGCCGGCCCATTGCCTTTGCACCGCCAGAAGCAGCCGCAAAACGCCGTGAATCTCATCGGGCCGGGCGGGCCGGCAAACAATCGGATGGCGTTGGGGGCGGGCGGCCGCACCGGGAGGGCCGCCGGTTCGGCGAAGAAAGTTTGACAGGGACTTCACGTCATTTAAGATTAGCGTGTCTGCAAATGTGTGGCAAAGCGCCCGACACCACCTGAGGTTCACCTTATGAAGTCCCCGCACCTGCTTCGATCGACGCGCGGCATTGCCGCGATTCTTGCCGCCGGCGTGCTCCTGGCGGCGCTTCCCCCCGCCGCCAGCGCCAGGAAGTATCCCGAGCCAAGCCTCTACCCGCTCACCAAGCGGTTCTGGTATCTGAAGTTCAAGCATGGCATGCCCAAGCGCATCGCCGTCGCCGTGCCCGGGCAGTTGGCGCCGTCGGCATACTGGTATCTGACGTACACCGTCACCAACGACAGCGACCGCGAAGTGGACTTCACGCCCGAGTTCGAGATGGTCACCCGCGACGGCAAAATCCATCGCAGCGACAAGAGCATCCCGCTGGCCGTCTTCCAGGCAGTCAAGAAGCGCGAGGGCAACGACCTGCTTCTTTCCGCCAACAAAATAGCCGGCCCGCTGCATCAAGGCGAAGACCAGGCGAAAGACGGGGTCGCCATCTGGGAAGAGCCCATCGCTCGCATGGGTGATTTCAGCATCTACGCCAGCGGCCTCAATTCCGAATACGTCAACGCCACCGACGCCGACGGCAAGCCCATGACCGACGCCGACGGCCACCCCATCACCCTCCGCAAGACCCTGCAACTCAATTTCGTCATCTGGGGCGACGAAGCCAAGCCCGACCTCGACGAAGTCCACGGCAAGCCCGAACGCTGGCTGATGCGCTAGCCGGCGGGACGATTGCCGGTAATGCCGTTTATTTCCGTCCACAAACGGATGGTTGCTCGCGATGTGAAACAAGTAAGCCGGTCATTCGGCAAGCCGCTTAAACAATTCGGCGTTCGTTTTGCCGGTCTTTTTCAGGACTCTTGCGAAGTGGCTTTGGCGTTCCTTTTTTCGCAGAGGCTCGATGATCAATCTCGTTCCGTCGGTCGTCATCTTTAATTCTGTCTGATAGTCGATGCCCAGCAGATCGAGAATGGGCCTGTCGATGACTAGCGCGGAGGAATTGCCGTGCCGCGACAACCTTTTGATCTGACCCTGCTCGGCCATATTACACCTTTGCGTGTTGCACCCGTGTTCGGAGGACGCCGACGTACGGCCTCAGTCGTGAAACGAAACGATGATCTTGATGCTACATTGTATTACCGTGGGTGCGGTTTTCCAGTGCCTCACCCCATGCGTGCGGACGGCCGCACACATCCCCCACGAATTCCGCAAACGCTTCCAAGTGAACTGTATGCCGACGCGAGTCATCCGCTGACGCCACTTGCCCCGCCGGTTCCGCCGTGCCAGGCCCACTACTGAAAATGCAAATCCGATAAAAGAAGGAATCCAAACAATCGGAACCGCGATTAAAATTCCCATCGAGTCGTATGCCTGAATCAGAATGGGACAGAGGGAGGCGCCCAAGGCTCCGAAAAGCACTGACGCAATCGAAAAAGCGCACCACGGCCGCGCCTTGTAATGGGTTTCTGTCGTACAGGCAGGTCCGGCGTAGGCAAGTGGTTCGGGCATATCTTGATCCTGTCCGCGTCCCCCGGGATTGACGACGACAGCGCCACTGTTGCAAGCAGGAGCGGAATTGCGAGGGCAATCCCTCCTTCACTTCTCGATTATACCGGTCGAGGAGCAATCTTGTGTACAATCCTGCGATGCCCCGCCGATCGATGATTCTCTCAGGATTATCGCTGCTGTTATGTGTCGCGGCGGCAGTCCTCTGGGTGCGGAGCTATCGGGTTCATAGCCGCGTGGGGGTGAGCACTTCGCGGGCCAGATATACGCTTCATTCGGATCATGGCCGGGTCACGCTGACGGGGCCGCCGAGCCGCGGGCCCGAGGATGCGCTGGCCTGGCAGATGGCCCGGCGGATCAACAATGACGAAGTGCTTTGGGAGCTCAATCCCATTTGGCGCGGAATCGGGGGCAAGCCTTACTATTACTTGCAGCCGCACATCCGCCGGCACAGTGACACATGGGCGATGGACCGCCATTTCGATTCTCGGGGCGGGATGCAGTCTTCGGGAATGAAGTCCGCCGCCCGAGCGCTGCTGATGGCCCTGGAAGATCCAAACCGCGTGATCGCCGCAGCCGATGAACTGCAGTTTCTACGGCAGGGAGGTTTAAGCAAAACTTCCGAAACGCATGGCGACTCTGTAACGGTCTATTTCGATGGGCTGCCGGTGGTCTGCCGGATATCGGATTTCCCGGTCCGCCTGCACGTGCGCAATCCCGATGATTTCTGGATCACCGAGCGGCCGGTCGGGCAGGCCGATCCGTCCGCTTGGCGAGGTCTGCGCGCGACATGTGGCACGACCGGCTGGATGTGCGAATGATGTCGCTGGGGTACGGGTGGATCGTGGCGGCGGGGGCGGTGCTGCCAATGATGTCGTTGTTGCGATATTGGCGAAGGCGACGCGCCCGCCGAGTCGGCCTTTGCCCCAAATGCGGTTATGACTTGCGCGCCTCGCCGGATCGATGTCCGGAATGCGGGACCCGAACGCCAAAGCCGCTGATGCCAACGAATCGGCTTGGTGGAAGGTGATGTAGCAGCGTTCGGTGGAAAAATGAGAGACGCCCGTGCGGACGGCGCGGGAGTCGAGGAATCGCGATATTTCCAAGGTCAAAGTACCACGCACGGGCAGGACGCCCGTGATACGATGAGGCTCTTCGACGGACCACTGTGCATGCAGCCTACCTGGAAACAAATGGATCACTACACACGTCTTCTGCTGATCGCCGTGCTTCCGCTGCTCATTTCCGCGGCGGAAGCGCCGCGGGCGGCGCGCTCGGTGCATCTTTTCTATCCCGCGCCCGATGCGTCGGCGTTTTATAACGAAGTGACCGTCGAGCGCTCCACGCCGGGAAGTTACTTCATGGCGTGCGGGTTTGATGGCGGATACTTCGGCATTCAGGAGCAGGGGAACGGGCGGAAGATCGTGATCTTTTCCGTATGGGACGCGGCCAAAGGCAACGACGCCAAAGCCGTGCCCGGCGAACAGCGCGTCGAGGTGCTTTTCAAGGCCGACGATGTGCGGGCCGGACGGTTCGGCGGCGAGGGAACCGGCGGACAGAGCTTCTTCAACTATGACTGGAAAACCGGCCAAACCTGCCGATTCCTCGTGACCGCGGAGGTCACGGGGAAGAAAACCGCGTTTGCCGGCTACTTCTATCTTCCCGACAAGAAAACATGGAAGCACCTGGTCACATTCCGCACCATCACCGGCGGCAAGCATCTCAAGGGCCTCTACTCCTTCATCGAAGATTTCCGGCGCGACGGCAAAAGCGCAACCGAGGTTCGCCTCGCAACATTCGCGAACGGCTGGGTGCGTGAAATCAAGGGCGCCTGGCGGCCCCTCACGACGGCGCGCTTCAGCGCATCAAACTCAGGATTCGAAGCCAAAGAGACAATCGACGCCGGCGTGGCGGATGGCGGCTTCTATCTCCAAACCGGCGGCGACACCCAAACCCACAATCCCCTCAAAACCCTCCTCACCCGCCCCAAAGGCGCCGAGGAGCCCCCGGAATTGCCGAAAGATTGAATTGCGAAAGACTGAGACGAATGCACCACGCAGGGCCGGTTCATCGCGTTTCATGCCGGGTGGTGCGTACAGCAAGCCACGGGCGGGCCGCCCGTGCCACAAATTCAGGCCACACCCGATTCTCCATGTTCATCGCCAAACGCGACCCTTTGCGTTATGATCGACCCGACCCACTTATGAGCCAATCGTCCCCTTCCAGTCTCGGCGCCGTTGAAATCCTCAAGAACCACGGCGATACGGTAAACGGCTTTTTCCGCGTGCTGCGCGACCGGTATGCCGACTCACCGGCACGGCTTCTGGATGCCATTGAATACAGCGTGATGGCCGGGGGTAAACGACTGCGACCGGCACTGGTCCTCGAATGCTTCCTGGCTTGCGCAGGGCGTAACCCCCGCGACCCGGGTCACAAAAGCGCGGTGGCGGCGGCGGCGGCAATCGAACTGATCCACACGTTTAGCCTCGTCCATGACGACCTGCCGGCCATGGACGATGACGATCTTCGCCGGGGCCGGCCCACCAACCATAAGGTGTTCGGCGAAGCCATGGCGATTCTCGCGGGCGATGCGATGGTGACGGTGGCATTCGAGATATTGGCCGCCGACGCGGACCCGGCGGTTCTGCCGGCGATGATCCACGCAATCGCCAGCGCCAGCGGCCCGCAAGGCATGATCGGCGGGCAGGCGCTGGACATGGAAAACGAAAATGCCCGGCTCTCCCTGCCCGACCTTCAGCGCGTGCATCGCATGAAGACCGGAGCCCTACTGACGGCCTCCTGCCGGCTCGGCGCCCTGGCCGCCCGCGGGGAGCAATGCCTGCAAGCCGTCACTGAGTTTGGCCGGCATTTGGGTTTGGCGTTCCAGATAGTCGATGATGTTTTGGACGTGACCAGCACCCCCGAACAGATGGGCAAGGCGACGCGTAAGGACGCCGGCAAAGGCAAAAACACCTATCCGAGCCTGCTGGGTCTGGAAGCCAGCCGCCGCGAGGCGCAAGCACAGCTTTCGCAGGCACTTGCGTCACTTGATCCGCTGGGCGCCGCTGCCAACGGACTCCGCGCCATGGCTCGGTTCGTCGTGGAACGGAACAATTAGAAAAGAAATTCGCCGCTGACCGTAAAGAGGATTCACCGCGGAGACGCAGAGACGCAGAGAATGCAAGGAGATTCAATTGGCAGCGTGAACGGCGAGACGCTCGGTGGCCTGAAGATTGGATTGAAGCTGTGAGATCGCGAAAACAAGATGGCGGATGCCCGAAGCCGCCAACAAAAATTCTTGCCTTCTCCGTGCTCTCTGCGGCTCCGCGGTGAATCCTCCGCGCAGACGGCGTGAATCCTCCGGCGGGTTTGGTATGGACGTGAAGGCCCCTTGAAGGTACAAGACGGGGACGGACGAAGGATCGTTCGCCGGGGGTGATGGATCACCCAAACTATGTGCCGATCCAATCGCATGAAGTTTGGATGTAGGCCGACAGGAAGGAGAAGCCCAGATGGCTTTGCTTGATGGAATAAAAACGCCCGCCGACGTTCGCAAGCTCGCGCCCGCTGATCTCGCGCAATTGGCCGAGGAGATGCGCTGCCGGATTGTCGAGGCGGTTTCCACCAACGGCGGACACCTGGCCTCCAACCTGGGCGTTGTCGAGCTGACGCTGGCCCTGCATTGCGTCTACGACTTCGGCCCCTACCCGACCGGCCCGGACCGCCTGCTGTGGGATGTGGGCCATCAGAGCTATCCGCATAAAATGCTGACCGGCCGCGCGCCGCTTTTTCCCAGGCTTCGCAAAAAGGGAAGCGTGAGCGGCTTTCCCAACCCAGATGAATCGCCTTTTGACCTATTCGCCGTCGGGCACGCCGGCACCGCCATCAGCACCGCCGTCGGCATGGCACGCGGCGACCTTGCCCTCAAGCGCCACAGCCATGTCGTGGCGGTTGTCGGGGATTCCTCGATTGTCAACGGCATGGCCTTCGAGGGCCTCAATGCCGCCGGCATGGTTCCCCGGCAGATGCTCATCATTCTCAACGACAACGGCATGAGCATCAGCAAGCCGCAGGGTGCCTTCGCTCAATACCTGGAGCGCGTCCGCGTCAGCGAAACCTACGAGGAAGCCAAGCGATTTGGCAAGCGCATCGTCGATGAACTGCCCACCAGCGTGGGACATGCCATCGAAGGCGCATGGCATTTCGTGCGCGACGGCATCAAAACCGTCGTCTGGCCGGGCCAAATCTTTGAAGGCTTCGGCATCAAATACCTCGGTCCCATTGATGGCCACGATCTGCCGGGCCTCATCAACACACTCGCCGAGATCAAGCACTATCCGCACCCGGTTCTGCTGCATGTGAAGACACAAAAAGGGCGCGGCTACGACCACGCCTGCAATGAGCCGACCAAGTTCCACAGCCCCGCGTCTTTCCGCGTGGAGGGGTGCCGGGTTGAACTGAACAAGAGCACCGGCAAATCGTGGACGACGGCCTTTGCCGATGCCATGATTGATTTGGCGAACAGCGATAGCCGCGTGATCGCGCTCACGGCGGCCATGCCCGATGGCACCGGCCTGAGCAAATACGAGAAAACCCATCCCGACCGTTTCCTGGACACCGGCATCTGCGAAAGCCACCTCATGGGTATGGCCGCCGGCATGGCCAAGAGCGGGCTTCGCCCGTTTGCCGCCGTCTATTCCACCTTCACCCAGCGCTGTTACGACCAAATCTGGCAGGAAGTGGTTCTCAACAAGCAGCCGGTCTGTATCTGCATGGACCGCGCCGGCTACGTCGGCGATGATGGCGCCGTGCATCACGGCTTCATGGATCAGGCCTTCCTTCGCCCGCTGCCGGGCATCGTGCTGATGGCCCCCGCCGACGAAGCCGAGCTTAATCGCTCGCTACGCCTGGCGCTATCCCTGCAGACGACTTCCGCCCTCCGCTACCCGCGCGACAACGTGCCGGCCAAGCCGTTCCACGAAACCATCGCCCCCAATCTGCGCGGCATGGCCAGCATCGAATGGCAGGTGGGCAAGAGCCGCACGCTGCGCGAAGGCGCGGATGCGACGCTGATTGTTTACGGCGCATTGGCCGAGCAGGCGATGGCCGCCGCCTTCGAATTGGCCACTGAAGGGCTGGCGGTTGCCGTCGTCGATGCCCGATTCTGTAAACCCATTGATGGCGACCTCCTCACCCGTGCCCTCAAGCCCAATCATCCCGTCCTCACCATCGAAGACCATTCCCTCCAAAACGGCTTCGGCAGCGCGGCGCTCGAATATGCCCAAACCCATCACCTCCCCACCCTCCACCTCACCCGCCTTGGCATGCCCGACCGCCTGATCGCCCACGCCACCCGCAAGGAGCAGTTGGCGGAAGTGGGATTAGATGCCGCCGGGATTGCGCGGAGCGTACGAGACGCGGTGCGCGAAGCCGAAAAAGCCCGGCACATGGAAAGCGCGGCGGCGTTCGGGTGAGGCGTTGGAGCGACTGCGAGTACGTTGGTCAAACAGACGTCCGGAACACGACCAACGATGTGCGCGCCGCAACAGAAGTCCGTGTTTGGATGAAACAAACCAGGGAACGGTCTATAATGAACTGTCCGGGATTCCGACGGAGGCACGATGTCCATACTACAGTCATCCGGCTTGCTTGAGCATTTAAGCGAATTCACGCCCCAGGCCATGGAGCGCTGGATCAGCGCGGCCCTTGCCGAGGCTGCGGCATTGCGCGAGCACGACGACTTGCTCTACCCCGACGACATGGAACGCCGGTCAGCCGCCGAACAACTCCATGCCGCTTGGGGGCGTTGGGCACGAGAGGCTCAAAGCCTCGTGGATCGTGTCTCGAAGGTCCGATCGTGGGCCGAGCCGATTGCAGGTTTGGATTCACTTATTGAAGCAATTGGGCGCGCTCAGGCTATCATTAGAATTTCTCCGACAATGATGGCCCGGCGTCTCGAACAGGTTCGTAGCGGGGAGGTAACTTCGGTCGAGGAGATCCGGCGTGAGCTACAGTTTAGTCATCGCCGGTGATGCCCATGCGGATATTCGATTGCTCCAGCCGTGGTTGCAAGAGGAACTGCTCGACGAAATCGACATCCTCGCGGCTAACCCGCCGCCGGTTCATTTTCGCGAACGTCACAAAGACATAGTTTACGCATTCCATCGGACGCGCAGCGGTATCTTGCACCGTGTTTTTGTCACCGTTCGTTACAATGCCAGGAGCAACTCGTTGCTCATTCTGGGTGTCTCCCATCACCCCGCATAGCCCGGATTGAATATGACCCCTAGCCCGTTCCCCGGCATGGACCCTTATCTGCAATCACGCTGGTCGGACGTTCATGCCAAGCTGATTGCCTATATCGGCGAGGCATTGCAGCCGATGCTTCCGGCGGGCCTGAAGGCGCGGTCTGAGGAGCGCGTCCTTTTGGAAACCCTGGAAAGCGAGCCGCTCCGGAGGTATCGCGCGGATGTGGCATTGGTCTATTCGGACCGTCGGCAAAAGCCGGAGCCCGACGCCGGCACGATCGCGACGGTTGAACCGGTTATTGTTGAGTTCAGCGATGAACCGATCATTGACCGATTTGTGCAGATCATCGATTCCACCAACGGCAATCGCGTCATTACGGCAATCGAGGTGCTCAGTCCCTGGAACAAGTCGGCTGGGCGATTGAACGAAGATTATCGCCGCAAGATCAATGATTACGCCCGCGCGGCGGTCAGTCTCGTCGAAATTGATCTTCTGCTGGGTTCCCGCGCTCGACTGATGGTGACGGAGGCTGATCTTCCCGCTGAGCGGCGTGCGCCGTATGCGGCCTGTATACACCGTGGCTGGCTTGGGCCGCGTTGGGAGGTCTATCCGATTGGTCTTCGCCAGTCCGTGCCGCCGATTCCGGTGCCGTTGCGAGAGGCGGATGAGGATGCGGTTCTGTCTCTTCAACCGCTGTTAGAGCGCGTGTATGTCGCGGGCGGACATGATGATATCGATTACGGGAAACCGTGTGTGCCGCCGTTGGAAGGGGAGGATGCGAAGTGGGTTGATGAACTGTTGCGGGTTAGACGGTGATGTTTCCTGGGAAGTGGCCGGGATTGTGGGCATGTGCGACTTAAACGCGGCCCGCGGCCGGCCTCTAAAAGAGATTGCGGTTGCGGCGTGTGATGTCGCGGTTATTTTTACAAGCCATATGCCTTCCACTCAGCAGCAAAATGCCATTTCTTGCCTTGGGCAGCCCGTTTGGGAGATCGCCGAGCTGTTTCCCGAGCAGGGCGTTTGGACTGAGCGACAGTACCTGGCCCTGAAGACCAACCGCCTCGTCGAGTTCGACAACGGCATCATCGAGATCCTGCCCGTGCCGACAAAAACCCACCAATTGATCGTGCTGTTTTTCTTCGAGGTTTTGAAGGCATTCATCACACAGTTGGGTTCCGGGGGGCTGGTTTTGGTTGCGCCATACCGCCTCCGCATCCCCACGGGCCGGTACCGCGAGCCGGATGTGCTTTATCTGACGGGCGAGCAAAATGTGCGGGCGGGGGAGGATTTCACGCAAGCCGCGGAGTTGGTCGTGGAAGTGGTCAGCCCCGACGACCCTGATCGCGATTACATCGGCAAACGCCGCGATTACGCGTTGGCCGGCATTCCTGAATACTGGATCGTGGACCGCGCACTACAGGCGGTTATCGTTTTACGCCTGGAAAATGGCAGCTATGCGGAACATGGCCGCTTTGGCGCCGGCCAGCGGGCCGGTTCCCATCTTCTGCCAGGACTGGGCGTGAATGTAGATGATGTGCTTTCGATCGGCCGTTGAAGCAATGGCCGCCCGCCCTGCGGGTGAGCGAAACGACACAATCACAGAGGATATCCCCTGCCTATTGCGTCGTGCGCATACCGTGGAAACTCATTGCCGCCTTCGGTAAGATGCCGTTTGTCACGTCTGAAATGGGCGCGGCAAAACTGGAGAGGTGGCCGAGTGGCTGAAGGCGCAGCACTGGAAATGCTGTTGGCGGCTTAAACCGTCACGGGGGTTCGAATCCCCCCTTCTCCGTTGTCCGACACTTCCTATAATCGCCCGCGTGAATGTTCCCCGTACGATTCAACAGTTGTCCCCTTCGCTGGTGAATCGAATCGCCGCCGGGGAAGTGATCGAGCGGCCGGCGGCGGTGGTGAAGGAGCTGGTCGAGAACGCCATTGATGCGGGGGCCGGGCAAATCATCGTGGAAGTCGAGGATGGGGGCCGCGCGCTGATCCGCGTGATCGATGACGGCGACGGCATTCCCGCCGGCGATTTGCCGCTCGCGTTTGCCTCGCACGCCACCAGCAAGCTGACGTGCGATGAGGATTTGTTTCGCATTTCCACGATGGGTTTTCGCGGCGAAGCGCTGGCGAGCATCGGCTCGGTGTCTCATGCCCGCATACTTTCGCGCACCCTGGAAGACAACGCCGCCTATGAGGTGCATAATCGCGGCGGGGTGATCAGCGATCCACAGGCCGCCGCCGGCAACGTTGGCACCACCGTCGAAGTCCGCAACCTTTTCTTTAACACGCCCGCCCGGCGTAAGTTCATCAAAGGCTCGGGCACGGAATTCGGTTACATTTCCGAGATGGTGCTGAAGCTGGCGCTTCCGCACCCGGCCATCGCGTTTTCCCTTTTGCACAATGGCCGCAAGGCGCTGAATCTGCCGGCCACTTCCGCCGAAGCGAGGCTGCTGGATGCATGGCCCAAGGAGTTTCACCAGGCCCGATTGGCGATCGATATCCGCGATGCGGAATTGAGGCTGTGGGGGATCATCGGCCTGCCGGAACTTTGCCGCCCGACCGCGCGGTATCAATACCTTTATCTGAATGGACGCGCCATCCGCGATCGTTTCGCGCAGCACGCGCTGCGCGAGGCGTATCGCGGATTATCCGAGCCGGGCCGGCATCCGTCGGCGGTGTTACTCATCGAAATGCCGCCCGGCGACGTCGATGTGAACGTGCATCCCACCAAGAGCGAGGTGCGCTTTCGCGACAGCGGGCGGATTCATGGGCTCGTGCATTCGTGCGTTCGCGAAAGATTGCTGGGAAGCGACCTGACGCCGGCCGCGGTGCCCATGAGCAACGACGCCGACGATGCGCCGCGCCAGCAGATGCGCGAAAAATTGGCGGCGTTTTTTCAGCAAATGCCCGAGGATTTTTCCGCCCCGGCGCCGCGGCAGCCGGATCTGCCGCATGCGGGCGCGGGAACCGGCGCCGGTGCGAACGCGAGCCCGACGGCGCGCCCCGCCGCGATGGGCAGCGCGTTCGGCTCCTTCGCATCGTCCCCGGCGTTTCGCGATGCTCCGCGTGCGCCGTCACCGGCAAGCGCCGCTCCCGACGAGCCAACATCTGCCCCGGCTTACCCGCCGCCAGCCGGCCGCTCAATTGCGCAACCGGCCATTCAGCTTCACAACAGCTACCTGGTCGCGCAGAGCGAGGATGGGCTGGTGATTATCGACCAGCATGCCTTGCACGAGCGGATCATGTACGAGGAATTGCTCGCGCGGGTGAGCCGGGGGCCGCTGGAAGCGCAGCGGCTATTGATCCCCGAAGTGGTGGACGTCTCGACGACGCAACTTGCGCTATTGGAGCAGATACAACCCCTGTTGGCCCGGCTGGGGATCGAGGTGGCGGCATTCGGGCCCGCCAGCGTCGCGGTGCATGCGTTCCCCTCATTTCTGGAAAAGCTCGAGCCCGCCACCTTCGTCCGCGAACTGCTGGAGCGCGGCGAGCAGGAACTGCTCGATCTGCACGAGGAGGAACTTCTGCACGAAGTGATGGACATGATGGCCTGCAAGGCCGCCGTCAAGGCCGGCGATCCTCTCACGCCAAAGGAGATCGAAGCGCTGCTGGCCCGGCGTGAACTCATCGACCGCTCCAGCAACTGCCCCCATGGCCGCCCCACCACCCTGCGACTCTCGCTGCGCGATCTGGAAAAGCAGTTCAAGCGAACCGGGTTTTAGGCTAGGCGAATCAACCCGGGGCGCCCATCACCCAAGAGAAGACAACCACGGAGACACCGAGGCACGGAGGCGCATTCGAAGCGACGCGCGCCTTCGCAAGGAAAAGAATAGAAGTGACGGCTTTGTGAAGATTTATGACGGGCGATAAATAGCCGTGCGCGGATAGTTGGATCAATCGAGCGCGCCTCCGTGTTTCCGTGCCTCCGTGGTGAGATTCTTTTGCCCGTCCGCCGAAATTCGCTGATATTCGGGAGGAAGGTCGCCAAACTCACTGGCCTGCCGATTGATCCGGCTCTATCATGTCGGTACACCTTTTTTCGCGGAGTGATCGAACATGGAACGTCGCAGATTCGGCAATACATCGGTGGAAGTGTCGGCGATCTCAGTCGGATGCTGGCTGTTCGGCGTCGATTGGTGGGGGCATTACACCGATGAGCGCGCGTTTGAAATCCTCAATTTCTCGCACGGGCTGGGCATCACCTTTTTCGATAACGGCGACGCCTATGGCAATGGCCGGGCCGAAACCGTCTTTGGCAAGTGGCTCAAGGAAGCCAAAATCCCCCGCGATCAAGTCGAGATCGGCAGCAAGTTCGGCTACGACTTCTACAACGATCCCGGCGAACCCGGCTCGCATCGCGAACGCAAGCAGGACTTTTCGCCCAAGTTCATGCGCCATGCCCTGGAGCAGTCGCTGGGCCGGCTCGGCGTGGAAACCATCGACCTGTACATGGCCCACAATATCAAGCTCCCCCTGTTCCGCGATGATCTGTGGGCGGAGTTGGACAAGGTGAAGGACGAAGGAAAGATCAGGGCCTGGGGCGTCTCGCTGGGGCCGGCCATCGGCTGGCGCGAGGAGGGATTCGAGGCACTGCAAGTCCGTAACTGCAAGGCCGTGCAGACGGTCTTCAACCTATTCGAGCAGCATCCGGGCCATGAGTTTTGCGAGATGGCCGTCGCCAATCATGCCGGCGTGCTGGCGCGCGTGCATGACAACAGCAGCATCTTGAAAGACGTGGTGAAGATCGACACCACCATCACCGAAAGCGACCACCGCAAATTCCGTGACCAACATTGGAAGGTATACGGCCTCAAGAAGCTCGAGCTCGTGCGCCATTACGCCGGCGATCATGGCATGACCGTTCACCAACTGGCCTGCAAATGGCTGCTCCAGCAAAAGGGCCTGACCTCGATCACCGGAACCCTGCTCAACGAGCACGAGATCAAGGAGGCGGCCGAGTCGGTGGATAAGCCGAACCTGTCGATGCGGGAGTTGACGCAGATCGCCGAGGATTACGCGAAGGATTGGAACCTTGGCCCGGATGCGCATCCCTGCGACCTCAAGAGCGGCGTCGATCCCAGCGGCCGGGTGCGCAGCGGGTACGTGCCGCCGCCGGTGTTGATCGCGTGAATTGAGGAGGGCCAAAAACGCCCCGTACCGGCCTGCGCCCGCAGCCCCAAAGGAAAACAACCACGGAGACACCGAGGCACGGAGGCGCGTTAGAGCCGACGCGCCACTTTGCAAACGATAAGGGGACTGGATGGTTGGTTTTCTTTCAGAATGAATGCAACGCGTGGCTCAGTCGAAAGCGCCTCCGTGATTCCGTGCCTCAGTGGTTGCATTCTTCTTCGTGTGTTCAACCGGGCGGACTGGATCGCCGATGGCTCCCCTGCAATACGTCATTCTCCGCCATGAGGGAATCGCCGAGCCGCATTTTGACTTGATGTTTGAGACGCTTCCCGGCTCGGAGCTTGCAACCTGGCAGGTCGATCTTTGGCCCATCGTATCACGAACGGCGTTGACGCGGCTCAAGGACCATCGCCGGGTCTATCTCGACTACGAGGGGCCGCTCACGCGCCATCGGGGAAGCGTTCGGCAGATGGCGCGGGGAACGTGCCAGGTGGAGATCGGCGAGGGCGCGGTTTGGACGATCAGGTTTCTTAACGGAACCGTCGGCAGCCTCGTTATTCGGCAGGTGGAAGCTGAGAAGTGGGAAGCGGTGCCGCTTGTCGTGAGGCCCTGCGATGGATAACCTTGGCGCAATGAACACGAATGGCTTTGCCGTGGTCGTAAGATAGGGTTCTCGGGCAATTGTCCGGCGAACCCCCCTCCCGTAGACTCCCCTTTCGCATAACCCAAAGGCTCCGTAACCGCCGGCCGATCTTGCGCCGGGCCAACCGTCATGAATACAGAATTATCGCCTAAGTACGATCCCTCCGCCGTCGAGACGCAGGCGTATCGCGTGTGGATGGAGGAGGGATGTTTTCACGCCGACCCGGCCAGGCCCGGCGAGGCGTACAGCATTGTCATTCCGCCGCCCAATGTGACCGGCGCGCTGCACCTTGGTCATGCGATCAACGCCACGCTGCAGGACATCCTCGTGCGCCAGCATCGCATGCGCGGGTTCAATACGCTGTGGATTCCCGGCATCGACCACGCCGGCATCGCCACGCAGGCGGTCGTGGAAAAGCAGCTCAAGGAGCAGGAAAACAAAACACGCCATGATGTGGGGCGAGAGGGATTGGTCGAACGCATCTGGAAATGGAAGGAGCAGTACGGCAGCCGGATTCTCGAACAGCTCAAACGCATCGGCGCCTCCTGCGACTGGGAGCGCACGCGATTCACGCTCGATGACATGTGTGCAAGAGCCGTCCGCGAAACCTTCTTCAAGCTCTTCAGAGACGGACTGATCTATCGCGGCAAACGCCTGGTCAACTGGGATACGTTTCTGCAAACATCCATCTCGGACGATGAGATTTACCACGAGACGGTGAAGACGAATCTGTGGCATATCCGGTATGAGATCGTGGGAAAGGGCGCAGAATGCGCAGAGAGCGCCGAGAGCACGGAGACCACAGAGAATAAAGCCGGGGACGAAAGGAATTCACACGAAACGGAGCAAAAGCCGAATTTAGCTAAAAAAGATTTCTCCGCGCCCTCTGCGGCCTCCGCGCTCTCTGCGCAGTCTTCCAATCTCGAAGGCGAATTGTCTTCGTCTCGACCGTCGCACATGGTCGTCGCCACGACGCGGCCCGAGACGCTGCTGGCGGATACGGCGGTGGCGGTGCACTCGCAGGATGCACGGTGGAACTGGGCGATTGGCAAGTCCGTGCGGCTGCCGCTCACGGGCCGGCTGATTCCGATTATCGCCGACGACATCCTGGTGGATCCCAAATTCGGCACCGGCGTGGTGAAGGTGACGCCCGCGCACGATCCCAACGACTACGCCGTCTGGCAGCGGCATCAGGGGCAAGCCGACGCGATCGACATCTTCAACCTGCTCACGCCCGATGGGCGGATCAATTCGGAGCGGCCCGAATGGGGCAAGTACGCCGGCCTGAAACGAGATGCCGCCAGCAAGCTGGTGGTGGAGGATTTGAAGTCGGCGGGGTTGCTGGAGAAGGAGGAGCCGTACGAAACGCAGGTGGGGCATAGCGATCGGAGCAAGACGCCGATTGAGCCGTATCTGAGCGATCAATGGTTCGTGAAGATGGCGCCGCTGGCCGAGCCGGCGTTGCAGGCCGTGCGCGAGGGGAAGATCAAATTCCATCCCGAACGGCACGCGCAGCAGTATTTATCGTGGCTGGGGGAAAAGCGGGATTGGCCGGTGAGCCGGCAGCTTTGGTGGGGGCATCGGATTCCGGTGTGGACGAAGGAGGTGGAGGCCGGCGACGAATTCAAGAAAGGGGCGACAGCTCGCCGTGGAAAGGCCGCAATCCTTCAGGCGAAGCATGGTGACGTGCTTGAGGAAAACGGCCAAGTATGGGGCTTCGCGCGCGGACTGTTTAGCACTGAAACCGGAAAAGGGTACCACGCAATCGCCCTGCAAGGCCTCGACGCTGAGACTGAGAGAATCCTTGAGAGCGACGGCTATATCCAAGACCCCGACGTCCTGGACACCTGGTTCTCGTCGGCCCTTTGGCCGCACAGCACCCTGGGTTGGCCGCAGCTGACGGCGGAGTTGGCGAAGTATTACCCGACCAGCGTGCTGGTGACGGGCCGGGACATCATCACGCTGTGGGTGGCACGGATGGTGATGATGGGGATGTACAATATGGGGGCAGCGAATGCGACGACCGATGACGCCGGTCGTATCACGGGCGTCTCGCCCGTGCAGGGTGCGCGGGGCGTCGAGGAACCGCGGGTTGCGAAGGACCAAAGCAACCCGCACGGGCGAGACGCCCGTGATACGGTAAAGGGCGGCACGGCGCTGAATACCACCGCCAACTTCGAAATCGCCGAGTCCGCGCCTCGCGGCACGATGGATGACGCCGGTCGTATCACGGGCGTCTCGCCCGTGCCTGGTGCGCGGGGCGTCGAGGAATCGCGGCTTCCCAACCACCAAAGCAACCCGCACGGGCGAGACGCCCGTGATACGGCGGAGGGCGCTCGTGCCACGGCGAGCCGACTTGGTCTGCCCTTCCTCGACGTTGCCATCAACCCCACGATTCTGGACGGCAAGGGCGAGCGGATGAGCAAGTCCAAGGGGAACGGCGTCGATCCGGTGGACATCATCGACTCTTACGGGGCCGATGCGCTGCGTTTCACGCTGACGAAGATGGCGACGGAAACGCAGGATGCGCGCATGCCGGTGAAGCGGGATGCGGCGGGGCGGAATACGTCGGAGAAATTTGATGAGGGGCGGAACTTCTGCAACAAGCTGTGGAATGCCTGCCGATTTGCGCTGTCGAATTTGGAGAATGTCCGCCCCACCGAAGATGGCGCGACCGCTTCAAATAGCTCCTGCAAAATGGATGGGGCAACAGGGTCCCTGGCGGATCGGTGGATCGTGAGCCGCTTCAACCACGCGGTCGGCGAATGCGATCAGGCGTTGGCGGCGTATCGGTTCGACGCCTACGCCAAGGCCTGCTACGACTTTTTCTGGCGCGATTTCTGCGACTGGTATGTCGAGGCGATTAAACCCGCCATGAAGGATCCGGCTCGCGCGGGCCAGACCGGCCAGGTGCTGGCGACGGTGCTGGATGGGGCGTTGCGGCTGATGCACCCGATGGTGCCGTTCATTACCGAGACGGTCTGGTGGAGACTCAACGACGTGCGGCCGACGCGCGGCTTGCCTAGCCGATTGGAATGCACCGCCAGCCCCCGGCTGGTTCTGGCGGCGTGGCCCAAGCTTGGGCCGCGCGATGAAGCTGCCGAGCGCGTATTCCCGAAATTGCAGGAAATCATCAGCGCCATTCGCACCCTTCGCAACGATCATAAGGTGAACACCAGGCAGGTGGTCGTTGTGCATTTTAAGGCCGACGATGATTTCAGCCGGGACATGGAGGCCAATCGCGAGATGATCGAGTTGCTGGCGACCTGCACGCTACGGGCGATTTCCGCGGACGCCGCCAAGATTCCCAACGCCGCCGTCGCGTCGGCGGGCGGTTGCGAAATCTTTGTCGAGGGGTTGATCGACCCCAATGCGCAGAAGCAACGGCTCGCCAGGGAGGTCGAGGAAAAGACCCGGCTGGTTGACTCTCTGACAAGCCGGCTCGACAATCCCGCCTATACTGCCAAGGCCCCCGCGCAACTGGTCCAGCAGACGCGCGCCCAACTCACGGCGGCGCAAGCCGACCTGGCCAAGGCGATGGAGGCGATAAGGGAATTGTAATTCATTGTTCGCCAGGCCAAATGTTTCGCCAGGATATCGTCCACGTTTTATTTTGGATTTTCCGCTTTGGATTTTGAGCTTGTTTCGGATTTCGTGCTTCGGATTTCGGATTTTCCATTGAGGAAGCTCATGGCCGTAATATTGATCGTTGACGACAACCCTGACGCCTGCGTGCCGCTGGCGCGGCTGATGCGGGTTCTGGGCCACAAGGGCGAATGCGTCTACAGCGGCGAGGAAGCGCTGGCCTTCATCGAGAAAAACCCCGTCGATCTGATGATCCTGGATATGATGATGCCGGGCATGGACGGGCTGGAGGTGCTGCGGCACGTCCGCTCCAACCCCGCCACCGCCAAGCTGCAGGTCGTCATGTTCAGCGCGATCAGCGATCCCAAATTCCGCGAGCATGCCCTGCAAAAAGGCGCCAATGATTACTGGCTGAAAGCGTCGCTGGATTTCTCGCAGCTTCAAAGCCGGGTGGGGCAATTCCTCAATGGGCCGACGGCATGAACACCCAAAGTACCAACATTCGGATTTCCGCCATTGGAGTCAATCCATGCGATACCTTATTGCCCTGCTCGCGTCATTGACGTTTTTTGCCGGTCATGTTTTGGCCGACCCTCCCGCGAGCCAGCCGGCGACGGCGACGCTCTTGGGCGGGAAGATCGCCTTTGCCGCCCCCGATGGCTGGAAGCGGCAGGCGATCCAGCGGCCCGGCGATGCCATCGCCATCTACATCGCGCCGGATCACGATGGGTTCTTCGACATTCAGGCGCTGCCCGACAATGCCGCCATTACTCCACAGGCGGCCCGCCTGATGGTTACACAGCTTCGCAACGGGCATAAAAAGGCGGGCCAGCAAATCCTCGAAGGCCCGGAAATCCTCAAGGACGCGCAGGTGGCCATCAGCATTCACGAGCGCTACAAAACCAAGGACGGCAAAACCGCCGACGAAAAGCACCTGTTCCGCCAGGTCGGCGCGCGGGCCGTCGAGGTGGACGTGCAGTCCCTGTCCGAAGACCCCGAGCACATCGCCGCCGTCGATCAGAAAGCCGAAGAGACGCTTCTGTCGGCCAGGTGGGTCCGGATCGCGCCGCGGCGAAAGGGCTAAATAGCCGTGCGCGAACGCGCGCCGTTGACATCTGCCGGACATGATCTGCGTCCGACATTGCAATTCAGCGAACCCATCCCGCTCGTGGTTTCATGCCCATGACCATTCCGGGGACCTAATCGCCCCAAGCACCTTTCGCACGGGCATGGCTTTGAGCGCCATGTCCCGGAACTGCATCCGGCGTTGCTCGAAGAGCGCATTGTCGCTTTGCGTTGGCGCCCAGGTCCGCCGATACGGCACCTTCATGCCCGTCAGCATCGTGATATAGCCGCTGTTGGTGAATTGATCGTTGGGATTTTGCAGCAGCGTGGCGCCCCAGGAGCCGTCGGGGCCATTTTCCTTGTAGTATTCGACGATTTCCTGGGCGCCGGCCAAATCGGTATGCTCGCGGCAATGCCTCCAGAACGGCGTGTCGAGGCGCGTGTTGAACTTGTAGTGCACCGCAAGAAACCGCAGAATGCTGTCCCACCATTGCCCATTAAACCGGTTATACATGTCGGCGTGCATCGGGCCGGGCTGACAATCGCTGCTCGCCAGCGTCTCGGCAAGCAACCGGCTCTGTTTGGCGATCGCCCCCAGGGCAGTCGCCTCGAGCGGCTCAACAAAGCCGCTGGCGTTTCCAATCGCGACCACGTTCTTCACCCATGACCGCTCATAGCGCCCCGATATAAACCGCACCACGCGCGTCGGGCCGATCTTCGGATTCTTCGTCCGGAACTCGCGCTCGGCGTTGTCATCGCTGATGAAATCCGAGCTGTAGACGTAGCCGCGCGCCACGCGGTGCTCGTGCTCGATCTGCCAGGCCCAGCCCGAGTCCATCGTTTCGCAGGTGGTGTAGGGTTTGATCACTTCGTCTTCCGCGCCTTGGCGATCGCGTCCGCCGACGATCGCGCGGTCACAGAAAAGGCTTTTCTTGAAGCTGATGAACGGCTCCCCGAACGCCTTGCCCAGAAGGGCCGAAGCAAAGCCCGAGCAATCCACGTAAAGATCGGCCTGGGCGATTGTGCCCGATTTGAGAATCAGGCTGGTGATGCCGTGGTCATCCTGCTGGGTTTGGGTGACGGTGTCATCGAGAATCTCGACGCGCTTGGCCAACGCCGCGCCTTCGAGGTAGCGGACGAATCGCTCATTCTCGAAGTGATAGGCGACGTGGCCGTGCGCGATGGGCATGCCGTTCTTCTCGGCGAAAACCCGATCGTGGGTCATCATCGCGGAGATTTGATCGGGGTATTCGATGTTGTCATCGCAGTAATAGCCGTTTGGCTTGGCTTGTGCCGGATCGGAGCGGATTTCCAGGCCCGGCCCGAAGGTATAGTTGAAATACGGGCGCGGGCCCCAGATGAACTTGAGTCCCAGTTTCCAGGTGGGGGCGGCTGCTTCATAGAACTTTTTCCAGCCGACGTTGAGATAATTGTGCAGGAAGTCGGTAAGTATGCCCGTCGAGCCTTCGCCGACGCCGATGATGCCGATCTCCCTGGACCGGATGACCACCACTTGCAGTGTGGACAACTTGACTTTCAGCGCCAGCGCGGCCAGGAAACCGGCGCTTCCGCCGCCGAGTACGATTACTTTATGAATCATGGTCGCACGTCAGGTGTAGGCATGGCTGAAGCGCAGGCCCAGCAGGGCGGTATCGATCCGGTCGCCGCGCAGTCCGTGATTTAAAGGAAGACGCCGGGCTGGTGGACACATTTCTGCACGCACGCGACCGATCCTACACGGTCTCGCAATGCCTGGCGATGGTGAAGGAGGCCTGTTGGCCGCCACAATAATGTGCCCGCACAACAAAATCCGTGCTTTTGCGCATTGCTACAATCGCGACACCATCCCATAATGCCGTGAAATCCATCGATCCAAAGGCAGAGTAGGTCTTAACTTAAGGAGGTTCCGATGTTGTTCGGAGGTAGAAAAGGCATTCGGCAAGTCGCGTTCAATTCACCGACATCGCACGCGGGACGGCGCATACGGAACCGTAACGCGATCCGCATCGCCGCTCATTGCGTAATCGAACGCCTGGAATCGCGGCAGCTTTTGTCCGTCGCTGCTCCCGTCACCGGTTTGAACGATACCGTCTGGCATCCAGACGCAAATAATCCAAAGTTGAACGACGCCGTCTTTGGCGGAGACAATGCGGCCCTGACGCGCGTGGCCGCCTACGCGGCGACCCACTCCACCACCGCCGCCTATACCTTCCTCAATACCAATGACGCATTTTTGTACGCCGCTTCCCCGCCAAATGCCGGAAATGGTACGGCTACCCAGACACCCATATTCCTCAACGATGGCCAGCCGCTCAACGTCGATGCCAACGGCAATCCCGTTGCCAGCGGCGATGCCAACGGCGCCGCCCTAACCGATCAGGCCGATGTCGCCGACACCATTTTCGACGCGGAAGGTTACTTCACCACCAACGCGACGCCGGGGGATAGCTATACCGTAAACATCAACGGTCCCGTCGATGACATCGTCGGCGTTTACATCGGCGGCAATGGAACCCCGGGCAGCGGAACGCTGGTGACAGCCAATGGTTGGCAGGGGGCTACCTCGCCCATCGGCGCCAGTGGCGTGGCAAATGTGGTTGACCTCCCCGCCAACAGCAGCATCCCGGTTGAAGTCATCTATGGCAATGGGTTCGGCGGCGCTTCCCTCGGGGGCGTTACGATTACTGATTCCACCGCAACACAGGTTCCCTATTCGACCGGTGTTCAAACCGGTTTCCCCGAGCCTGCCGCCGACGCACCCACGCTGACCGCCAACGCCGGCAATGGGCAGGTGCAACTGAACTGGAACAGCACGAATTACGCCACCACCTATTCCGTTTATCGCACGGATCCCGCGCATACGACGGCAGCGGCCATCGCAACCGGTCTCACTGGATTGTCATACATCGATACGACGACGGCAAACAACACGGCGTACACCTATTACATCACCGCAGACAACGTCTCCAACACGCCAGGCACCCATTCAAATACCGTGACCGCCACTCCCGTCGCCGGCCCGACCGCGCCGGCAACGAATGTGGTTCCGACTCGCACTGGCGCCAACACGGTGACGGTCACCTTCACCGCGCCGCTCTTTGGATCGAATTACTCAATCAGCCGATCAACCACCGGAGCCGCTGGTTCATATACCACGATTACGCCCGCCGGCGGCATCACGACCACCAGCTTCACGGACCCCAACGCCCCGGTCAACGGCGCGGATGGAAAGACGCCCACCAACTATTACTACATCGTCAACTCGACGAATACCGCCGGCACCACGCCGTCCGCGGCGGCATTCCTTGGAACGGGCGATGGGTTCCAAGCCTCGTATTATGCGTCGGACACGGCCAAAACCGGCGTTTACGGCGGCGATCAAACCGGCGGCGTTCTTTTAACCCAACCCGACGGAACCCCTATCGCTACCCAGCCGACACCCGACGGGGTTTCACCACCGACCAACAGCGCCGTTCTCGGATTCCAACGCAACGAAGCCACGCCGATTAACGATGTCGGCTTCACCAACGCCAATCCCCCACCCAATTCCCCGCAAGGCTTCAACATCATCGAAGGCTCGGGCAATCTGGGGCTCGATTTCTCGGCGCGCTGGGTCGGGTACATCGAACCCCAAAACACCGGATACGTCACGTTCCTTCCCCGCAGCGACGACGGCGTTGCTGTCACCGTCTACGATCCCAATCACCTGGACGCCAACAACCAGCCGACGCCTGTCACGCTCCAGCCGGACAATCTGTTCGTCAGTCGCGGACCGACCACGGATGCCGACGCGGTGATTGGAACCGACGGCGCGCCTTACCTCATGCAGGCCGGCACGAAATATCTCGTGCAGGTGGATTATCAGAACGGCGTGGGCGGATGGGAGGCGGATCTGTCCTGGGCGGTCAGCAGCACGACGGCCAGCCAGACGGCCAACACTTATGATGTGCAGTCGCCATCCCTGGTGCCGGTCAGCGAAGTCTTCGCGCCCGCGCCCACTTTTCAGACGGTGGACGCGGCAAATCCCACCGGATTGGCCAAGGATGCCACATATTACTCGCTCACCGCGACCGGCGGCCCCGGGGCGGTCCAGTTCACGTTCGCCAATATCGGCGCGGATTCCTATAGGATATTCCGGTCCACCACGCAAACCGGCACGTACTCGCAGATCGGCACCATCCCCGCGACACAAGGGGCGGCCGTCAATTACACCGACTTCGCCGGCCTGACTGATGGAGCGACGTATTACTATATCGTCACCGGCGTTGACGCATCGGGCGAGACGCCGCAGAGCGCCGGCCTGCACGGCAGCGGCACCCCAACCTCCGGCGCCCTCACGGCCCCATCCAGCATAGGGGCCAGCCGAATCGGCGGCTCAACTCAAGTTCTCATCAGCTTCTCGCCGACTCAGTTCGCCAGCACATATGATGTGCAACGTGGCACTTCTCTGAATGCCGACGGAACGATCGGCGGAACGATCACCGACGTCACGCCCGGCGGAACCTCCGCGACAACCGTGAAGGATCCAAACGCTGCCGTCGATGGCACCTTCTATTATGCCGTCACAGCCAGCAATCCCACCGCATCTTCTCCAGCCTCCACGACGGCCATGGTCGGACCGATTCCGGCCGGACAGGGATTGTACGATTCCGTCTTCCAAAGCGGATTGACCGGCAGCCAGCCCACCCTCACGGATGCCACCTTCGGCGGCGATCTGAATGCGCTGGGCCGCGTGGTCAGCTATGCCGACACGCATGCTTCGGATTATGCCTTCGTCAACACCGGCGATACGTTCAATTATCAGGGCGGAACCACCGCCACGACAATTGCATTCCTGGGCGCCGACGCCAACGGCGCCGCCGCCAATGACACCGCCAACCAACAGGACACGCTTTACGATGCCGAGGGTTATTTCACCGCTCCCACCGCCGGGGCCTACACCGTCACCATCGGCGACGGCAAAGGCGGCGAAACCGACGACATCGTCGGCATTTACGTCAACGGCAATGGAACGCCCGGCAGCGGCACGCTTGTCGCCGCCGATGGCTGGCAGGGCGCACGCTCGCCGCTCCCCTACGCGAATCCCTCGCTGCCAGGCCAGGCCACCATCACATTGCCCGCCGGCCTTACTCAGGTCGAAATCGTCTACGGCAACGGGTTTGGCGGCGCCAATGTCAACGGCGTCACCATCACAGACCCGAGCAATACCCAGGTCGCTTACCAAACCACCGCTCCTCCCGTGGTTGGAGTCGCCCCCACCGTTACCGCCACCACCATCGGCGACGGCACCGCGCAGCGCTCCGAAGTCCGCACCGTTACCGTGGCCTTCAACGAGGCGGTGACGCTGGCGCCCGGAGCCATCACCCTTGCCCTGCTCAACACCACGGGCAGCGGCAGCGGAACCAACGACGGCGCGGCCCCCACC
>Ga0209483_1000476_pt1 | contig 35061 bp, 35 predicted proteins | sample NGEPerA_FD_184508 | JGI IMG/M metagenome (GOLD analysis project Ga0209483, IMG submission 184508) | Arctic peat soil microbial communities from the Barrow Environmental Observatory site, Barrow, Alaska, USA - NGEE PermafrostL2-A... | ecosystem: Environmental > Terrestrial > Soil > Wetlands >...
GTCGGCGCATTGTCGGGGGTGCGCGGCGAGATCGAGGCGCGCTTTCGCGACCAGCTCGAGCGCATCCTCGCCGGCATGGACCTGGTGAGCCGCGAGGAGTTCGAGGCGGTCAAGGCGATGGCCGCCAAAGCCCGCGGCGAGCAGGACGTACTGTTGCAGCGCATCGCCGAGCTCGAATCACGGCTTGAAACGGCGGGCGGGGACCTCCCGCGGCGGCCCCGCGGCACGGGGTGATTCGGCTAGGTTTCGCGGCACTTGCGCGGTGATGCGCTATATGTTGTCTTGCAACCGTCGCCAGGCTTTGGCAGCGTGACCAGGCAAACCGTCGGTGGAAGCACCAGGATCCAAATTTTCGGTTCCAGCCGCCGCAAAGTTGTAAAAGGGGGGCCGCCGGCCCAAGACATGAGAAATCGCCGCCGGCCCGGCTCTGAGGAGCGTGCGATGACCTCTCTTTCTTTCGAAGAGAACCGGCCCCACCACGGCAATCCGATCGACCTCGTCGAGGAGATCGTCATCGCCAACGACTGGGCGCACGACCGCGCCGGCGAGGACGAGCTGGTCGTCGAGATTCCAGGCCGCTGGTGCGACTACCGCCTGTATTTTCTGTGGCAGGAAGAGCTGACCGCGCTGCATTTCTCCTGCGGCTTCGACATGAAGGTGCCGAAACGCCGGCGCAACGTCCTCTACGAGCTGCTGGCGCTTGCCAACGAGCGGCTGTGGCTCGGCCATTTCGACCTGGCGGCCGGCGACAACTCGCCGTCGTTTCGTTACGCCGTGCTGATGCGCGGGCTCTCCGGGGTGAATGGCGAGCAGATCGAGGATCTCGTCGATATCGCGGTTTCCGAATGCGAGCGCTTCTATCCGGCGTTCCAGCTTGTCGTCTGGGGCGGCAAGCCGGCCGACGAGGCGATGGCGGCGGCGATGATCGACCCGATCGGCGAAGCCTGATCCCGGTGTTTCCAGCATGAGCGCGGGCGCGGTGGTTCTCGTCGGCTGCGGCCAGATGGGGTCGGCGATGCTGCGCGGCTGGCTCAAAAGCGGCGCGGCGGCGCGCTTTGTCGTGGTCGAGCCGGCCGGCGCGCCCGAAGTGCTGGCGCCGTCGCCGCGCGTGGAGGCGCACCGCGTTGCCTCCGAGTTGGCGGATGGTCTGACGCCTGACGCGGTCGTCTTCGCGGTCAAGCCGCAAGGCATCGCCGAAATCGTGCCGTCCTATCGCCGGTTTGCCCGGCCGCAGACCGTCTTCATGTCGATCGCCGCCGGGACGACGATCGCCAATCTCACCCGGCACCTCGGCGATGCGGCGATCGTCCGCGTCATGCCGAACACCCCCGCGGCGATCGGCCGTGCGATCAGCGTCGCCTGCGCCAATCAGCGTGTCACCCCGGAACAGCGGCAACTGTGCGACGCGCTGCTCGCAGCGATCGGGGAGAGCGCCTGGATCGAGGACGAAAGATTGCTCGACGCGGTGACCGCGGTTTCGGGCAGCGGCCCCGCTTATGTATTTTTGTTGATCGAGACGCTGGCCGAGGCGGGGGTGAAGGCGGGCTTGCCGGCCGACCTCGCGCTGCAATTGGCGCGGGCGACGGTGGCCGGCTCCGGCGAATTGGCGCGGGTGTCGCACGAAGCCCCGTCGCGTCTGCGCGAGAACGTGACAAGCCCCGGCGGCACCACGCGCGCGGCGCTCGACGTGCTGATGGGCGACAAGGGGCTCGCGGAGCTGATGACCCGCGCCGTTGCGGCGGCGACCGCTCGCTCGCGCGAGCTGGCGAGCTGAAACGGGGAAGCGATGGCCGCGGGAAGCAGGCGGCGTAACGCCGGCGCCGGCCGCGGTGCCGACACCGGCATCGCCGGGAGCGACCGCATCATTGCGGCCGCGATGGAGCTCATCGCCGCGCAAGGGTGGCGCAACCTGTCCTTGGCGGCGGTGGCGAGCGAAGCCGGGCTCCCGATCCTCCAGGTCTACCGCATCTTCCCGTCCACCACGGCCATGCTTTGCGGCCTCTTTCGGCGGATCGACGAGGTTGTCCTGGCGACGCCGGCGGAAGCCGAGGCGGACGAGCGGCCGCGCGACCGGGTGTTCGATCTTTTGATGCGGCGTTTTGACGCACTGCAAACTTATCGCCCCGCTCTCGTGGCCTTGCGCCGCGATCTGCCGGCCGATCCCCTGGCGGCCCTCGCCGCCGGGAGCGCGTTGCTGCGGTCGATGCGATTGATGCTCGAAGCGGCCGGAATCGGCTGCCAGGGCATCGCCGGCGCCGTCGTCGTAAAACTGACCGCGGCGGTTTATCTTGCTGCGGCGCACACATGGTCGCGCGACGAGTCGACCGACCTCGCGCCGACGATGGCGGCGCTCGATCGCCGGCTTCGCGGGATCGAGCGATGGTTGGTTCCTGTATCGCGTTTCGCGCGCAATTCCGCGGCTGAGGCTTGACGGGACGGCGATTTTTCCGAGAGCCTTTTGTTGCGCTGCAAAATAATAAGCCTTGACTACGATCGGCGAGGGTTCCATATAGCCGATTGTGCACCGCACAAATCAATTCCTGAGACCGGAACCCAGCCATGTCTGATGCCCGCACCAGCTTTTTCGATTTCGACGTGACCAAGATGTTCGCCGATTTTCGCCTCCGCCCGTTCGATGTCGAAGCGGTCTGGGCCGCGCAGCGCCGCAATTTCGAGGCGCTGAGCCAAGCCAATCGCCTCGCCGTCGAAGGCATGCATGCCGTCGCCAAGCGCCAGATCGACATGGCGCAGCAGGCGATGGAAGATTTTTCCGGCATGGTGCGCGAGATGGCGCAGCCGGTCTCGGTCGAGGCCCGCATCGCCAAGCACACCGAGTACACCAAGAAAATGATCGACAAGGGTCTTACTCACGGCCGTGAGATCGCGGCGATGACGTCGAAGGCCGGCAGCGACGCAACCGAGGTGTTGCAGCGGCGCGCCAGCGAAGGCTTCGACGAAATGCAGGCATTCACCTGCAAGCCGGCCGCGACGACCGCAACGCCGGTCTGACAAGCGAGATCGCCGCTGGCCCCCGTCCGCCCTATGGGACGGACGGGGGACCAGCCGGATGATGACGAGGCCGCATCCCGCCGGGACGCGGCCTTTTCGTTCACCGGCCGGGGCTATGATCGGGCGATGACCATCCCTTACGAGACGTTCGCCGAAATCGACATCCGCGTCGGCACCATCGTCGCGGCCGAGCCGTTTCCCGAGGCGCGGCGTCCGGCCTACAGGCTGCGGATCGATTTCGGGCCGGAAATCGGCGTCATGCGTTCCTCGGCGCAGCTCCCCGCGAATTACCAGCTGGAGGCGCTGATCGGCCGGCAGGTCGCCGCGGTCGTCAATTTCGCGCCGCGGCAGATCGGTCCGTTCATGTCGGACGTGCTGGTCCTCGGCTTCCCCGACAGCGAAGGCGCGGTAGTGCTGGTGACGCCCGACCGGCCGGTGGCCAATGGCGGCCGGTTGTTCTGATCCCTGACCTAGCGCGGCAGGTGAACGCAGGCGCGCAGGCCTCCCTGCGGCGACGTTTCCAGCCGCACGTCGCCGCCATGGCTGCGTGCGACGTCGCGGGCGATCGTCAGGCCCAGGCCGATCCCGCCGGTCGTCGGGTTGCGCGACGAATCGAGGCGGATAAACGGCTGAAAGACATGGTCGCGTTCGCTGGGCGGGATGCCCGGCCCGTCATCGTCGACCAGGATATCGACCCCATCCTCGACCGGTCGCCCGGTGAGCCACACGTGGTTGCCGTAGCGCGCGCCATTGGCGATCAGATTGCCCAGGCAACGGCGCATCGCGTTCGGCCGGATCGGCACGACAAACTGGGGCGGTTGGTCGAGCGACAATGCCGTCCCCTCGCGCCGCACCGAAGCGGCGATATCCTCGAGCAGCACAGCGATGTCGGTCTCCACCGGGGTCTCGGTGCCTTCGCCACGAGCGAAATCGAGATAAAGCTGGACGAGGTGCTCCATCTCGACGACATCCGACTTCAGCTCGGCGATCGTCGGATCGTCGCCGAGAAGCTCCAGCGCCAGCTTCATGCGCGTCAGCGGCGTGCGCAGATCGTGCGAGACGCCGGCCAGCATCTCGGTGCGCTGGCGAATCTGGCGCTGGATGCGGTCGCGCATCTGGAAGAAGGCGACCGCCGCCTGGCGTACCTCCAGCGCGCCCTCGATCTTCGAATAAGCGATCGGCCGACCCTTGCCAAAGCCGTCCGCGGCGGCGGCGAGACGGCGCAGCGACTTCACCTGGTTGCGCAGAAAAAGGGCCGCAACGACAAAGAAGAAAAAGGACGAGCCGATCATCCACAGGATGAAGATATAGGTCGTGGAGGTGGTCAGCCGCTTGTGCGTCAACGTCGCGGTGAGAACGCCCTTCGACACCTGCACCTGGACAATGATGTAGGCGGGGTCGCTGAGCGCATCGATACGATAGGGCGCGATGACCCGTTCCCCCATCGCGGTGCGCAGATGCTCCTCGGTCTGGCTGCCACCCGGCGGCACCGGCGGCGCCAGCTCGGCGTCATGCTCGAAACTGAACGAGATTTCGGTCTGCGACGCGGCCTGCGTCATCAGCCGGTTCAGTTGCGCATCCGACACCGCGAGCTTCGCGCTCTCGGCCATAAGAAAAATCTCGGCCGCGACATCCGTGGCGAAGCGGTGCGCCACGGTTTCCCAGTGCCGCGCATAAAAGACCCAGGCCGAGATCGCCTGGACGAGGATGAGCGGCATCACGATCAACAGCAGCGAACGGCCGAACATGGTGTTCGGCAGGATCCGCTTGATCCACTTCCGCTGGCGGATCGACAGATTGTCCGGCCGCGCCGACGGCGGGTCGAAGGGCAGACCGGTCATCGCCGCGCCGTCAATCCGGCCGCAGTGCGTAGCCGGTGCCGCGCACCGTCTGCAGGTAGCGCGGATTGCGCGGGTCGGGCTCGACCTTGCGCCGCAGCCGGGTCATCTGCACATCGACATTGCGGACATTGCCGCTGAACTGCGCCGATTGCGACAGCTCCTCGCGCGACATGGCCTGCGGCGCGCGCTGCGCCAGGCTCGACAGCAGCGCGCTTTCGGCCGCGGTCAGCCGCACGAGGTCGCCGTCGCGGAACAATTCGCCGCGGCCGAGGTCGAAGCGGAACCCGGCGAAGCGGATGTCCGGCGGCGGCGCCGGCTCTTCGGGCGTCGGCCGGCGCTGCAGGATGTTGCGGATGCGCAACACCAGCTCGCGCGGCTCGAACGGCTTGGCGAGGTAATCGTCGGCACCGGTTTCGAGGCCGTTGACGCGATCTTCCGGTTCGGCCATCGCGGTCAGCAGCAAAACCGGCACGGCGCCCGAAACCGATCTTTCCGTCCGCAAGGCGCGGGTCAGGTCGAGCCCGTTTTCGCCCGGCATCATCACGTCGAGCACGACGAGGTCAAACGCGAAGCTGGCGAGCTGGGCGCGCGCCTCCTTGGCGTCCGCGGCGGCGGTCACGCGAAACCCGCTATCCGACAGGTAGCGGCGCAGCAGGCCGCGCAGGCGTGGATCGTCGTCGACGACAAGCAGGTGCGGTTCGGCCTCGGTCATCGCCGCGAGTATACGCGAAAGGCGCGGCTCAAGCTCAGGTTTGCGAGCGCCGGCTCGGCCGCCCGCGATCGAAGCGGCGCCGGTCGTCCGGAGCGGCGATGATGTTGAGCAGAACCTTGCGAAACCCCTCGACGGCGCCGGCGCCCGCTTTGCGGTAGGCGGCGGCGACCCGCGCGCGCTGCGGCGCCGAGAGCTGGCGTTCCAATTCACGGCCCTTCTCGGTCAGCTCAAGCAGGCGCTGCCGCCGGTCCTGCGCGCCGCGATGCTGCACGATGAAGCCCTGCCGCACCAACTGGCCCAGCACGCGGTTCAGGCTCTGCTTGGTGATCTTGAGGATCGTCAGCAAATCGCCGACCGTCATCTGCGGGCGTCGCCCGACAAAGTGGACGACCCGGTGATGCGCGCGTCCGAAATTGTGCCGGGTCAGAATGGCATCCGGCTCGGCGGTGAAATCGCGGTACGAGAAGAACAGCAGCTCGATACCCTCCCGTACTTCCTCGTCGCTCAGAAAGGGCGCCGGCTCCGCGCGTATTTTTATGTCAGTCATATTGACATATTCCGCAAGGATCGGTACAACCGGGCGGTCGCTGCGTTATAAAGTTACGCAAAATCCCGGCACGGGAGGAAATGTCCATGGCTGGTGACCTGCTCCCCTTCGACGATCGCGACGGCTTCATCTGGTATGACGGCCGCCTTGTCCCGTGGCGCGATGCCAAGCTGCACGTGCTCACGCACGGCCTCCATTATGCGAGTTGCGTGTTCGAAGGCGAGCGCGTCTATGGCGGGCACATCTTCCATCTCGAACAGCACAACGCGCGGCTGATCAACTCGGCCAAAATCCTCGGCTTCGAAATCCCCGCCAGCATGGACGATTTGAAGAAGGCAAGCGAGGAGCTCGTCGCCGCGAACAATATCCTCGACGGCTATGTCCGCCCGGTGGCGTGGCGCGGCGCCGAGCAGATGGGGGTGTCGGCCGAACTCAGCAAAATCCACCTGGCGATCGCGTGCTGGGAATGGCCGGCCTATTTCTCGCCCGAGGCGCGCGCCAAGGGCATTCGCATGATCCAGTCGAAATGGGCGCGCCCGGCGCCGCATACCGCGCCGGTTCACTCCAAGGCGTCCGGCCTCTATATGATCTGCACGATGGCCAAGCACGAGGCCAATGCCGCCGGCTACGACGACGCGCTGATGCTCGACTGGCGCGGCCAGCTCGCCGAAGGCACCGGCGCCAACCTCTTCCTCGTCATCAACGGCGAAATCCATACGCCGACGCCGGATTGTTTCCTCAACGGCATCACCCGGCAGACCGTGATCGGCCTCGCCAAGGCGCGCGGCATCAAGGTGGTCGAGCGCGCGATCATGCCGGAGGAACTGGCCAAGGCGCAGGAGGTGTTCCTGACCGGCTCCGCCGCCGAGATTACCCCGGTCGGCGAGATCGACGGGGCGATCGGCCGCTACCGCTTTACGCCGGGGGCGATCTGTCGGCTGATGTGGGAGGATTACGACCGCGCCACCGGCAAAAATACCGCCGCCGCCGCCGAGTAGCCTACGGCATTCTCGTCCCGGCGGGTCGCGGTGACCGCGGCGGCGCGTTTGCCGCACTATCGAGTGTTTTCACCCGCATCGCTCTGTGCCAGAGTGCGCATTCCGCGAGCGGGGTGGGGATATGACCGGCAGGGCGATGGCGGTGCGGTTTCTGGCGATGATCGCAGTTGCCGCGTCGGCGGGGCCCGCGGCTGCCTACACGGCTTCGGGCGACCGCATCTTCCCCGCGACCCTGCTCCTGCCGCAACTCACGCCGGGCGACGAATTCTACCTCAACTACAATACGCTGCCGCAGAGCAGCAGCGGACCCGGCACGCCGAGCCGCGCGACAAATCTCACCGCGACCTACGGCAAGACGATCACCGACCGTCTCGGCATCTATATCGAGGAAACCTATAGCGCCATCGACCTGTCCGGCGGCGGAACCGCCTACGGCTGGCAGAACCTCGATGGCGACCTGAAATACCTCGCCGTCAACGATATCGACCACGAGTTCATCATGTCGCTCGGGCTCGATCGGGAGACCGGGGGGACGGGGGCCTTGCGGGTCGGCGCCTCGCCTTCGGGGGCGACGAAGCCGGAGGTCTATTTCGGCAAAGGCCTGGGCGACTTCGATGTCGGCTACTTGCGCCCGCTTGCCGTCACTACCTATACCAGCTTCCAGCTGGCGGACGCCGCACCGCGGCCCGATGTGGTCGAGAATGGGATTGTCGTCGAGTACTCGATCCCCTATCTACAGTCCAAGGTACGGAGCTTCGATCTGCCCGAGGTGGTTCGCAAATTGACGCCGATGACCGAAATCGTGTTCACCTCTCCCGTCGGCCGGAGCTTTGGAACGCGCTCGACCGCGCTGATCGCTCCGGGCGTCAGTTATGCCGGCGACGGCTGGGAGTTCGCTGTCGAGGCGCAGCTGCCCGTAAGCCGGGCGACCGGAAGCGGTATTGGCGTCACCGCGCAACTCCACATCGCGCTCGACTTCTTCTTTTCGGACAGCATCGGCAAACCATTGTTCGCCAATCCATGAGAGCGTCACGCCGCCACATCCTGCTGGGCGCCGGCACGGCGGCGCTGGGGCTGCCGCTGGTCCGGTCGGCCAGAGCCGACGCGCCGGCCGGCAGCGTCGTCGGCTTGCGCGGACAGTGCCTGGTCGAGCGGCAGGGGCATCCCGCGCCGCTCAAGATGGGCGACGCCGTCGCCGTTTCCGATACGATCGAGGTTCCGGCCGACGGCAAGCTCAAGTTGCGGATGCAGGACGGCTCGGTGCTTTCGCTTGCGTCGGGAACGAAGATGACGGTCGCCGCCTATCAGACCGCCGGCGGGCAGCGCCAGAATGTTCAGCTTTCATTGGCCGAGGGGCTGATACGCGCCGTCGTCGCGCCGGTCGATCACCCCGCGACCTTCGAGGTATCGACCGCCGTCGGCACCGCCGCGGTGCGCTCGACCGACTGGTTCATCGAAGCGAAGCCGGGCTCCGCCCAGGTCGGCGTGCTCACCGGCAACGTCAGCTTGAGCAGCACCGCGACCGGGCGCACGGTCACGATCCCCAGCCGCTGGGGCGCTAGGCTTGAGGCCGGGCGCGACCCGGTGCCGGCCCGCGTGTGGTCGCCCCAGGAATTCCAGGCGGTCATCTCTCGCACGGACGTGCCCTAGGCGGCACCGTGGCCTTGCCGCGAGGCTTGCGCGAGGCGGGTTTGGCGCTGGCGCTGGCGACGGCGGTCATCCTGCCGCTTTCCGCGCTAGACAGCGGACCGCTGCGCATTCTCGAAACCGGATCGCTCGACCTGCGCTTTCGCGTGCGTGGAGCGGAGACGCCCGGCCCCGAGGTTGCGGTGGTGCTGGTCGACGACCGCAGCTTGGCGGCGCTGGGCCGCTGGCCGCTCTCGCGTCACTTGTTCGCCGAGGCGGTTCGGGCAATCGACCGGGCCGGTGCGAAGGTCATCGTCTTCGATCTGCTGTTCGCCGAGCCGGACCAGCCGCTGTCCAGCGAATTGCGCGACAGCGCACGAGACGCCATCGCGCGGCTTACCGACCCGGCGGACGCGAAGCTGCGTGCCGCGCTCGACCGGCTGGCGGCGGACGATCCCGACGCCGACCTCGCCGCTGCCCTGCACGCCAGCGGCAAGGTGCTGCTGCCCTTCGCCTTTTCCTTTTCCGGCAAGGAACAGGAGAAGCCGCCCGACGAACTCTCGGACCAGGCCTACCAGCAATTGGATCAGAGCCCGGTCGAGCCGGTGTTCCCGCTGGAGCCGCGCTCGGCGGTGATGCCGGTCGCGCGGCTCGCGGCGGCGGCAGCCGGGTTCGGCCATGTCAACATCTCTTACGATCGCGACGGCGCGCCGCGCTACGATTATCTGGCGCTGCCGTTCAACGGCGATTTCCTGCCGTCGATGCCGGTGCGCGCGACGGCGGCCTATCTCGGCGTGCCGTGGGACAAGGTCGGGCTCGCGCTCGGCGCCGGGATACGGATCGGGTCGCGGCGGGTTCCGACCGACCGGGCGATGCGCCTCGTGGTCAATTACCGCGGCCCGCGCGGCACGATCCCGACCTATTCATTCGTCGATCTGCTCGACGGCAAATTGCCGGCGGACAAGCTCGCCGGCCGTATCGTCCTGATCGGCGCCTCGTTCATCGGCATCGCCGACACCAATCCGGCGCCGTTCAACAACACGCCGATGCCGGGCACCGAGCGTATGGCGAACATTATCGACTCGCTGGTTGCGGGCGATTTCATCCGCGAGAACCCGGAACCCTGGTCGATGCTGGTTCTCGCCGCAATCATGGCGCTCGCGGGGCTGACCGGCGGCGCGATCGCGCTGCTGCCGACGCGACTCGCGGTATTGTCCGGCGCGGCGCCGCTCGTCCTTTGGGTCGGCGGCGCGCAGGCCGCCTTCGACCGCGGGCTATGGCTGCCGATGGCCAATCCACTGATCGCCCTGGCGGCAGCCTCGCTCGGCGTGTTGCTGTGGCGCTATGGCTTTGTCGATCTGCAGCGCCGGCGCATCCACTCGGCGTTCCGCCATTACCTCGCCCCGGACCTCGTCAACCAACTCGCCGCCAACCCGGGGCAATTGAAGCTCGGCGGCGAGACCCGCACGATCAGCACAATGTTCAGCGATATCCGCGGCTTCACCTCGATTTCCGAGGCGTTCAAGTCGAACCCCGAAGGCCTCAGCCGGCTGATCAATCGCGGTTTCCTGACCCCGATGACCCGGCTGATAATGGCGCATCAAGGGACGATCGACAAATACATGGGCGACTGCATCATGGCGTTCTGGAACGCGCCGCTCGACAATGCCCAGCACGCCGACCACGCCTGCGCCACCGCTCTCGCGATGCTCGCCGAACTCGAACAAATCAACATCGGTCTGGAAACGGAAGCGGCGGAGGAAGGCCGGGATTTCCACCCGATCCATATCGGCGTCGGCATCAACACCGGCGAGTGCGTGGTCGGCAATATGGGCTCCGACGAGCGCTTCGCCTACACCGCGATGGGCGATTCGGTGAACCTGGCCTCCCGCCTCGAAAGCCAGACCAAGAATTATCACGTCGGGGTCATTCTCGGCGAGGCGACGCGGGCGGCCGCGCCCGGCTGGGCGGCGCTCGAACTCGACCTGATCGCGGTCAAGGGCAAGCAGGAGGCGGTGCGCATATACGCATTGCTGGGCGACGCCGAACTCGCGGATTCGGCTGAATTTTTGGCCGATGCCGCGCACCACGACCGGATGCTCGCATGCTATCGCGCGCAGGACTGGCCAGGGGCTCGGGCCGCAATCGCGGGATGCGGCGCCGACGATCCCCGGCTCGCCGCGCTCTACGCACTTTATGAAAAGCGGATTGCCTATTTCGAGGCCAATCCGCCGGGACCCGACTGGGACGGCATATTCGTCTCGGAGACGAAGTAGGACGAAAGGCGCCGCGCTTTCCGCCTATGTCTGCTTCCAGCGCTCCAGCGCCTCGTCATCGTCGGCGCGGCGTTCGACCCAGCGCTCGCCCTCGGGTGTTGCTTCGCTCTTCCAGAACGGTGCGTCGGTCTTCAGCCAGTCGATGAGGAAATGGCAGGCGGCGAGCGCCGCTTCGCGATGCGGCGAGGCCGTCGCCACCAGCACGATGCGGTCGCCCGGTGCGAGCCGGCCATAGCGGTGAATGACGAGGCTCGCATCAAGCGGCCAGCGGCGGTTCGCCTCGGCCTCGATCTCGGCCAGCTTCTTCTCGGTCATGCCGGGATAATGCTCGAGCGTCAGCGCCTCGACCCGGTTTCCACCACCCATATCGCGCACCAGCCCGATAAAGCTGGCGACGCCGCCGATGCGCGGGTTGCCCTTCGCCAGCGTCTCCAACTCGGCGCCGACATCGAAATCTTCGCGCTGGACCCGGATCATGGTTCTAGCCTCCGGTCACCGGCGGAAAGATCGCGACCTCGTCGCCGTCGCGCACGGGGTGCTCCGGTCCGACATAGTCCTGGTTGACCGCGACCCGCACGGTCTTGAGGTCCCGCAGTGCCTCGGCATAGCCCGGTCCGCGCGATTTCAGCCATAAAAGCAAGCCGTTGACGTCCCGAACCTGCGACGGCAAAGCAACTTCCTCCTCGGCGGTGCCGATCTTGGCTCTGAGCCAGGCGAAATAAAGCAGCCGCATCAGCCGATGACCTCGGCGTAGGGCAAAAAATCGACCATCGCGCCGGGCTGCAGGCCGTCAGCCGCCTCGCCGATGATCACGAACCCGTCGGAACGCACGATCGACGACAGGATGCCGGCGCCATCCTTCGGATATTTTTGCGCGGTGACCGTGTCGCCGTCGCGCCCGAGGCTGGCGCGGACATATTCGCGCCGCCCCTGGCGTTTCTTGTAGGCGAACTCGGCGCGCACGCGGAACAGAGCGGGCGCTTCGGCCGCGGCGCCGGCGAGGCGCAGGATCAGCGGCCGGCCGAGGATCGCGAAGGTCAGCGCGGCGGCGACCGGGTTGCCGGGGAGGCCGATCAGCGGCACGCCCTTGACTTGGCCGAGCGCGACGGGACGCCCGGGCTTGATCGCCAGACGCCAGAAATCGAGCCGCCCCAGCCGCTCGATCGCGGCGCGGACATGGTCTTCGTCGCCGGTCGAGATGCCGCCCGAGGTGACGATCAGATCGTGTTCCTGCGCCGCCGCGGCCAGCGTATCCGCGAGCGCGGCCTCGCGGTCGGGTCGGATGCCCAAATCGGTAATGGCGCAGCCCAGCCCCCGCAGCAGCGAGGCCAGCATAACGCGGTTGGCGTCGTAGATTGCGCCGGGCGGCAGCGCCGAACCCGGCTCGCGCACCTCGTCGCCGGTCGAGAGGAGGGCGACGCGCAGCTTCTGATGCACGGTGAGCCGGTCTCGGCCGAGTGCGGCGGCGAGGCCGAGATCGGCGGCCCTCAGCCGGCGGCCGGCGGGTAGCGCGACCGAGCCGCGCTCGACATCCTCGCCGGCATGACGCCGGTTTGCGCCTTTCCTGAGACCCGGCTTCAGCGTCACCGTGCCGCCTGCGAGGGTGCCATCCTCCTGCATCATCACGCTGTCGGCGCCGTCGGGCATCGGCGCGCCGGTGAAGATGCGGATCGCCTCGCCGCGCTCGATCGCGCGCCCCAGCGGATGCCCCGCCGCGGCCCGGCCGGTCACCGGCAGCACCGTGTCGCGATCGAGGGAGAGATCCGCGTGGTTGATGGCATAGCCGTCGACCGCGCTGTTGGCGTGCGGCGGCAGGTTCATCGCGGCGACGAGGTCGTGCGCCAGGACGCGCCCGCCCGCCTCGGCGAGCGGCACGGTCTCCTCGCCGACGACCGGCGTCACCCGCTCGGCGACGAGCGCCAAAGCCGCGTCGACGCTCAGCAGCGTTCCACCAAAGGCAAAGCAATCGTCGCTCAATTGCGCCATGCGCCAAATCCATCGTCGCCGAGTATGAAATCGGCGATCGCCGCGACATCGGCAAGGGGCAGCACCGGCAGCGCCGCCGCCATAGCCTCGTCGGAGGCGATCGCGACGATATGCGGGTCGGCCGGGTAGAGGAATGGTTTTTCGAGCGAAGGGCGGTGCACTTCGAGCTTCGCGTGGGGATGCGTCTTGAACCCCTCGACCAGTAGCAGGTCGACCGGCGCCATGCGCGTCACCAGCCGGTCGAGCGACGGCTCCGGTTCTTCGCGCAACTCGTGCATCAGCGCGAAGCGGCGCGATGAGGCGACCAGCACTTCGCGCGCGCCGGCCTGGCGGTGCAGCCAGGAATCCTTGCCGGGCTTGTCGATATCGAATTCGTGGTGCGCGTGCTTGATCGTCGAGACCGTGAGGCCGCGTTGCGTCAGCTCGGGGATCAGCCGGGTCAGCAGCGTCGTCTTGCCGCTGCCGCTCCACCCGGCGAGCCCGAAGACGCGCATCGCGTCACGCGAGACGCTGCGTCTTCCCGCCGGCGGGGCGCGGCCGCGCTATATGCGACAGCCCGGCGCGCAGATAGTCGTAGCCGGTCACCAGCGTCAACAGCGCTGCGGCCCACAGCAGCGTCTCGCCGATCGTCACGACGGGGATCGCGTGCCAGCCGGCGTCGCCGACGATCAGCACGCCGATCGCCACCATCTGGATCGCGGTCTTCCACCGGGCGAGGCGCGACACCGGCACGCCGACCCGCAGGCCCGCGAGGTATTCGCGCAGCCCCGAGACCAGGATTTCGCGGCACAGGATCACCAGCGCCGGCAGCACCGTGAGACCCGAAAGCCGGCCCGTCACCGTCAGCATGAACAGCGTCGCCGACACCAGGAGCTTGTCGGCGATCGGATCGAGAAACCGGCCGAGCTCCGATTGCTGCTCCCAGCGCCGCGCGAAATGCCCGTCGAGCCAATCGGTGAAACCCGCGGCGGAGAACAGCGCGCAGCAGAACCAGCGCGCGGAATCGCCGGAAACGTAGAACGTCGCCACCACCAGCGGGATCACGAGAATCCGCGACAGCGTCAGCAGGTTTGGAAGACTGGTCAGCGGCACGGTTTTCTCCGGGCACTTGGGGTTTGGGGCTGTTTCGGAAACGATCTTATCCAACCCCATGAAAATGGTCATAAACCTTTTTTGCGACGGTTTTGCTGATGCCGCCGACGCGCTCGATCTCGGCGAGCCCGGCGCGGGCGACGGTGCGGGCCGAGCCGAAATGGTGCAGCAGCGCCTGCTTGCGCCGTACGCCGATCCCGGCGATCTCGTCGAGCGGCGACTGGCTGATCGCCTTCACCCGACGCGCGCGGTGGGTGCCGATCGCGAAGCGGTGCGCCTCGTCGCGCAGGCGCTGCAGGAAATAGAGCACGGGGTCGCGCGGCTCTAGCGAAAACGACGGCTTGCCGGGAATGAAGAACCGCTCGCGGCCGGCATTGCGGTCCGGTCCCTTGGCGATGCCGACTACCGCGACATCGCCGATGCCGAGTTCGTCGAGCACGCCCTGCGCGACGCCGAGCTGGCCCCGCCCGCCGTCGATCAGCACCAGATCGGGCCAGGCGCCGCCCGCCCGTTCGGGGTCTTCTTTGATCGCTCGGGCGAAACGGCGGCGGAGGACTTCGCGCATCATCGCATAGTCATCGCCCCCGAACGCGTCGGGTTCCGTGCCGTGAGGTTTTTCAGCCGGCGGGCCGCGCTCGCCGCGGATCGTGAACTTGCGGTACTGGTTCTTCACCAGGCCTTCGGGGCCGGCGACGATCATCGCACCGACCGCGTTCGAACCCTGGATGTGGCTGTTGTCGTAGACCTCGATGCGGTTGAGCGGACCGGGCAGTCCGAATGCGGCCGCCACGCCCTCGAGCAGCTGGCGCTGGGTGCTGCTCTCGGCGAGGCGGCGGCCGAGCGCCTCGCGCGCGGTCGCGGCGATGCGCTCGATGAGCCTCTTCTTGTCGCCGCGCTGCGGCACCGCCAGCGTCACCTTATGGCCACTCAGCGACAGCGCCTCGGCGACCAGCGCCTGCTCGACCAGCGTGTGGCTCAGCAGCACGAGCGGCGGTTTCGACCGGTTGTCGTAAAACTGGCCGACAAAGCTGGTCAGCACCTCCTCGACCGACAGCTGGCGGTCGTGGCTCGGGAAATAGGCGCGGTTGCCCCAATTCTGCCCGCCGCGGAAGAAAAACACCTGCACGCAAGTATGGCCGCCGGCCTGGTGCGCGACGATGACATCGGCGTCGTCGACGCCGGGGGTGTAGATGTCCTGGTGGCCCTGCACCATCGACAGCGCCCGGATGCGGTCGCGCAGCATCGCCGCCGCTTCGAAATCGAGCGCGGCCGACGCGGCCTCCATCTCGACCGCGAGCTCGGCCTGCACATCGGCCCTGCGGCCGGAGAGGAACCCCTTCGCCTCCTCGATCAGCGCGGCATAATCGCCCGGCGCGATGCGTCCGACGCACGGCGCGCTGCACCGTTTGATCTGGAACAGCAGGCACGGCCGGGTGCGGTTGGCGAAGACGCTGTCGCCGCACGAGCGCAGCAAAAACGCCTTCTGCAGCGTGATCAGCGTGCGGTTGACCGCCCCTGCGGAGGCGAACGGGCCGAAGAACGCGCCGCTCTTGTCGCGCGCGCCGCGGTGCTTGGTGAGCTGCGGGAAGTCGTGGTCGGCGGTGATGTGAATCAGCGGGAAGGACTTGTCGTCGCGCAGCAGCACGTTAAAGCGCGGCAGCAGGCGCTTGATCATGTTGCATTCGAGCAGCAGCGCCTCGGCCTCGGTCGCGGTGACGACAATCTCCAGCGCCGCCGTCTCCGACACCATCCGCCGCAGCCGGGTCGAGAGCCCGGCGAGGTGCGTGTAGTTCTGTACCCGGGCCTTCAGGTTGCGCGCCTTGCCGACATAGACCGCGTCACCTTTGCGGTCGAGCATGCGGTAGACCCCGGAACCGCGAGGCACATTCTTAAGCGCGGCGCGCAGCACGGCGACGCCGTTTGCCATTCCGCCGGCCGGCCCCGGCGTCGCGGCCTCGCCGAGGGCGGGGTCGATGCCGCCCGGGCCGCGCCGGGGATCGAACGATTCCGGCGCCTGCTGGCGGGCGCGCCGCTGCGCCCGGATCGGCGGATCGGCCTGTGCGTCTTCAACCGTGTTTTCGATAGCCTCGGGCATTTCCACCCAATCTGGGGATAACTCTGTCGAAAAGCTTGGCCGCGGCGCCGTCGACCGTAGCCGAGCCGCGGGTATCCGAAATGCTCACCCAAAAATGCCGAAATCTCTAAGGTATTGAATCATCGTGTTGTTTTTGTTTACCTTTGTTAACAGTCTGTAACAAATCAACTGCTTAGGGGAAAGGGGTCATGTCACGGTTAGGTCACATGGCTTGTGCACAACTTGAGGAGCGGCGCGCGGAGTCGAGGCGAATCCAGGGCTTATCCGGGACATTTTGTCACTCCCGCAAGGGTGCCCGCGACGCCCATCATTCTACCACATGGTTTTGGTGCGGCTGCGCCCAGCCGAGGTGCTGCCCGCCGTCGAGCGCGATCATCTGTCCGGTCATCGCCGGCGCCGCAAGCAGGAACCGCAGCGCCGCGGCGACCTCGTCGGGCGCCGTGCCGCGCTGCAAGGGCATCGAGCGGCATTGCTGCAGGAACTGCTCATGGCTCTGGCGCGGGCTCGGCAGGGTCGGGCCGGGTCCGATCCCGTTGACGCGAATGCGCGGCGCCAGCGCCAGCGCCAGCGTCTGGGTCAGCGTCCATAACCCCGCCTTGCTAAGCGTGTACGAGACGAAATAGGGGGTAAGACTCCAGACTCTTTCGTCCAACAGGTTGACGACCAAGCCCCCCGCATCGCCGGGCAGGAGCCGCGCGAATTCCTGGGTCAGCACGAACGGCGCGCGCAGATTGACCGCCAGATGCGCGTCCCATCCTTGCTGCGTCACCGTGCCGACCGTGTCGTGCTCGAACACCGAAGCATTGTTGACGAGGACGCCGATCGGTCCCAGCGCGTCGGCGGCGCGCGGCAGCAGCTCCTTCACCGCAGCTTCATTCATCAGGTCCGCGCCGAGAGCGATGGCCTTGCCGCCGTTGTCGCGGATCGTCGCGGCGACACTCTCGGCCGCCGCGCCCGATATGTTGTGGTGGATGGCGACCGCATAGCCTTCGCCGGCGAGCATCAGTGCGAGCGCGCGGCCGATGCGCTGGCCGGCGCCGGTGACGAGCGCCGCTTTCGGCACCGGCGGGGCGGGGAAGGCGCCCGTGGGCTCCGGATTGGACTCCGAGTTGGGCTCCGGGTCAGCTCGTGGGCTATCGCCGCGCACGGCGGTCCTTTTTCGCCCGCATCTTGGCGCGCATCACGTCGCGCGCCGAGACGCCGGCGCGGCCCGCGATCGAGCGCCCGCGCGCGCCCTCGGTGCGCCCGGTTCCCGCCGGCGCGGTGCTCGCCGCGAGCCCAAGCTCGGCCTGCTCCAGACGCTTGATCTCGTCGCGCAGCCTCGCGGCCTCCTCGAATTCAAGGTCGCCGGCGGCGGCGCGCATGCGCTTTTCGAGGTCGGCGATGACCGATTTGAGGTCCTTGCCCTGGTAGTGCGCGGCTTCGCCCTCCGACAGGCCCACCGTCAAATGGTCGCGTTCGTAGACGCTGTCGAGGATGTCGGCGATACCGCGGCGGATGCTCTCCGGGGTAATGCCGTGCGCCGCGTTGTATTCCTGCTGCTTCTCGCGCCGCCTGGCGGTCTCGGCGAGCGCCGCCTTGAGGCTCTCGGTCATGTGGTCGGCGTAGAGGATCGCGCGGCCGTCGATGTGCCGCGCGGCGCGGCCGATGGTCTGGATCAGCGAGGTGCGCGACCGGAGGTAGCCTTCCTTGTCGGCGTCGAGGATGGCGACCAGCGCGCATTCAGGAATATCAAGCCCTTCGCGCAGCAGGTTGATCCCGATCAGTATGTCGAACACGCCAAGCCGCAGATCGCGGATGATTTCGATGCGCTCGATCGTGTCGACGTCGGAATGCAGGTAACGGACTCTGAGCCCCGCCTCGTGCAGGTACTCGGTCAGCGCCTCGGCCATCCGCTTGGTCAGGGTCGTCACCAGGACGCGCTGACCCTTGGCGGCGGCGTCGCGGCATTCGGCCATCAGATCGTCGACCTGGTTCTCGATCGGCCGGATGATGGTGGGCGGGTCGACGAGGCCGGTCGGCCGCACGATCTGCTCGACGAAAGCCCCACCGACGCGCTCCATCTCCCACCGGCCGGGGGTCGCCGAGACAAAGATCGTCTGGCCGCGATAGGCGTCCCATTCCTCGAATTTGAGCGGCCGGTTGTCGGTGCATGACGGCAGCCGGAAACCATATTCGGCGAGCGTCGTCTTGCGCGTCCAGTCGCCGCCGAACATGCCGCCGAGCTGCGGCACGGTGACGTGGCATTCGTCGACGATCACCAGCGAATCGCGCGACATGTATTCGAAGAAGGTCGGCGGCGGCTCGCCCGGCTTGCGGCCGGTCAGGTAGCGCGAATAATTCTCGATGCCGGCGCAGCTCCCGGTCGCCTCGATCATCTCGACGTCGAAAATCGTGCGCTGTTCGAGCCGCTGCGCCTCGAGCAGCCGCCCCGCCCTGTGCAACTCGTCGAGCCGGATTTTCAGCTCGCGCTTGATCTGCTCGATCGCCTGCAGCAGCGTCGGGCGCGGCGTCACGTAGTGGCTGTTGGCGTAGATTTTGATCGATTGCAGCGCGGTGATCTTTTCCCCGGTGAGCGGGTCGATTTCATGAATGCCCTCGACCTCGTCGCCGAACAGCGAGACGCGCCAGGCGCGGTCCTCGTAATGCGCGGGGAAGATCTCGATCGTGTCGCCGCGCACGCGAAACGTGCCGCGCACGAAGTTCATGTCGTTGCGCCGGTACTGCATCTCGACGAAATGCGCGAGCAGCCGGTTGCGGTTGATGCGCTCGCCCACTTGCACCGATTCGGTCATCTGCGAATAGGTCTCGACCGAGCCGATGCCGTAGATGCACGACACCGACGCGACGACGACCACGTCGCGGCGTTCGAGGATCGCCCGCGTCGCCGAATGGCGCATACGGTCGATCTGCTCGTTGAGCGAGGATTCCTTCTCGACATAGGTGTCGGAGCGCGGGACGTAGGCTTCCGGCTGGTAGTAGTCGTAATACGAGACGAAATACTCGACCGCGTTCTCGGGGAAGAAGCTCTTCATCTCGCCGTAGAGCTGCGCCGCCAGCGTCTTGTTCGGCGCGAGCACGATCGCCGGGCGCTGCAGGCGCTGGATCACATGCGCCATGGTGAAGGTCTTGCCCGAGCCGGTGACCCCGAGCAGCACCTGGTCCCGCTCGCCGCGCGCGAGGCCCTCGCACAATTGGTCGATCGCCTGCGGCTGGTCGCCGGCCGGGCTGAACTCGGAGTAAATCTGGAACGGCTTGCCGATATCGCCCGTCGGGCGCTCGGCGACGAAAAGCGGCTGGAGCATGGCTTAAAGATAAGCCCGCCGATGCCGCTGCGCCAGCGGCGCTTGCCGGTCAGTGCGTCGGGGCAGGCGGCTCCACCACTGTGACGGCGAGCCTGCCGTCCGCCGTCAGCAGCAGCGCGGCGCGCAGCCAGCGCGGCCGCTCGCGTCCCGCGACGCCGAGCTGGACGACCGAGAGACCGACATCGGCGACGCGCGGCGGCGCGGCCTCTATCCAGCCCGCCAGCCCCGTCCTGTCGGCGAGCTCTGCGACGGCCTTGGGCAGCGCCACCGGGTTGACCGCGATGTAGAGCGCCACGGCCGCGCAGGCGGCGATCGCCGCCGCGCCGACCCCGCGCCAGAGGGCGAGGGCGCCGATCCACGGCCGAGGCGCGGCGGGAACCGGTGCGGTGCCTCCGATCCGCCGTTCGATCGCCCGCCAGACGCGCGCCGGCGGCATCTCGTCGTCGGTCGTGGTGTCGAGCGGCTTCAGCCGTTCGGCCCAGCCGGCGACCAAAGAGGCCAGCGTGGCGTCGCGGGCGATCACCTGCTCGAACCGGCACCGCGCGCGCCGCGGCATTATGCCGAGCACGTAATCGGCGGCGAGCCGGTTGCCGAGGACTGGCCGGTCGTATCTCATGATTCGAGACAGCGTTGCAGCCGCTCGAGGCTGCGCCACAGCGAGCTTTTGACGGTGCCGACCGGCACCGCCAGCCGCGCGGCGATCTCGTCGCGGGTGAGGCCGTAGAGATAGGCGAGCAGCACCGCCTGGCGCGGCTGCGGATCGAGCTCGTCGAGGCAGCGCTGCAACGCGCGCATCTCGGCTCCCAGATCCGACCGGCCGATGGCGATAAAGCTGCTCAACAATTCCTCCGGCACGCTGTGACCCTCTGGACGGCTTTGCTGATGGCGGAGCTGGTCGATCGCGCAATGGCGGACAATGGTGACGAGCCACGTCATCACCGAGCCGCGCACTGCGTCGTAATCCTTGGCCCGCGCCCAGACCGCGACAAAGGCTTCCTGCAGCACTTCCTCGGCGATCTCCTTCCGCCCACTGATTCGGAGCGCGACGCCAAAAAGTTTCGGCGACGTCGCTTGATACAATGCGGAGAACGCGATTTTGTCGCCGGCGGCGGTGCGGCGGACCAGCTCCGGCAGCGGCGAATCGTTATTGGGCACGCGCGAAGCCTGGGTCGGCGAGGGACGGCGACAGCATTGCCCTTTCATAAGGTAGCGCGCGGCGCCCTGCCAATCGCGGAATGCGTCAGCGGCCTCCGCGCCGCTTCACAGAACCGGGCCGGCGCACTAAAATCGGTCGGTAATTCCCGGGAAAGAAAAAATCATGGCCTTTCTTGCCGACCGTCTCGCGCGGGTCAAAGCCTCGCCCACGATGGCCATCACCGCGCTCGCCACCGAGTTGAAGGCGGCCGGCCGCGACATCATCAGCCTGTCGGTCGGCGAACCCGATTTCGACACCCCGGAAAACATCAAGGAAGCCGGGATCGCGGCGATCCGCCGCGGCGACACCAAGTACACCGTGTTTGACGGCCGGATGGAGCTGAAAGAGGCGATCGCGAAGAAGTTCAAGCGCGAGAACGGGCTTGATTACGAACCGTCCCAGGTCTCGGTGTCGAGCGGCGGCAAGCAGGTGCTCTACAACGCGATGGTCGCGACCTTGAGCCCCGGCGACGAGGTGGTGATCCCGGCGCCGTTCTGGGTGTCCTACCCGGAGATGGTGCTGCTCGCCGACGGCAATCCGGTGCCGCTCGCCTGTCCGCAGAATTACGGGTTCAAGCTGCGGCCCGAAGATCTCGACGCGGCGATCACGCCCAAGACCAAGTGGCTGATCCTCAACTCGCCGTCCAACCCGACCGGCGCCGCCTATACCGAAGCCGATCTGCGCGCGGTCGCCGACGTGCTGTTGAAGCACCCGCATGTCTGGGTGATGACCGACGACATGTACGAGCACCTCGTCTACGACGACTTCGAATACAAGACGATCGCCCAGGTCGAACCCCAGCTTTACGACCGCACCTTGACGGTCAACGGCGTCTCGAAAGCCTATTGCATGACCGGCTGGCGGATCGGCTACGGCGCCGGACCCAAGCATCTGATCAAGGCGATGGGCGCGATCCAGTCGAACTCGACCGCCAATCCTTGCTCGATCAGCCAGGCCGCGGCGATCGAGGCGCTCAACGGGCCGCAGGATTTCATCGCGCCCAACGCCGCGGTGTTCAAGCAGCGCCGCGACCTTGTCGTCGAGGCGTTGAACAAGATCCCCGGCCTCTACTGCCCGCTTCCGGAAGGGGCGTTCTATGTCTACCCGTCCTGCGCCGGTCTCCTCGGCAAGAAGACGCCCGAGGGGAAGGTCATCAAAACCGACGAGGATTTCGTCAAATACCTGCTCGCCGCCGAGGGCGTCGCGGTGGTGCACGGCGACGCCTTCGGGCTCGCCCCGCATTTCCGCATCTCCTACGCGACCGGCACCGATACGCTCAAGGAAGCCTGCCGCCGCATCGAGCGCGCCTGCCTGGCGCTGACATAGGGAAGCCGCGGACCTTAAAAGATTCGCCGAAAATGAATCGAACTATTCCAACGGGTTCTCATTTCCGTCGTCTTTCCCGCGAAAGCGGGAACCCAGGAGCGAGTGACGAGACCCGTCTCATATTCCAGGCCGGCTAAGGGTAAGCCATCGATCAGACGGCGCGCCTTTCCTGGACCCCCGCTTTCGCGGGGGAGACGATATGTTTTTGATTTGGTTCACTTCATTTGAGTCAGACGCAAAGCTAAGCCGGCTTTAACGGCGGCCGTACATCGTCCGGTTCCAGGCCGAGCTCGTAGAGGCCCAGGTTGTAGAGGCAGAAATCCGATGGCGGCGGGTGCAGCGGGCCGAGCGCGCCGTCGCGGAACAGCTGTTCGAGCCGCGAATTCTTGAAGATGCCATGCGCGCCGCCGAGCGTCAGCGCGGTGCGGGTGATCCGGCTCACTGCCTCGCCGACCATGTATTTCGCGCGGTAGAGCGCCGCGGTCGTCTCCGCCGTCGGCCCCTGCGTGTCGCTGAGCCAGGCCGAGCGGTACATCACCAGCCGCGCCGCTTCGAGATCGGCGCTCATCTCGGCGACGTGCCGCCGCACATCGGGGTGATGCGACAGCGGCTGGGCGTAGCCTTCCGGCCGGCGCGCGGCGACCACCCGGCGCAGTTCTTCGAACGCCGCCTGCGCCACGCCGAGATAGACCGGCGTGTACGACCCCCAGAACCAGTTGAGGTAGGCGTGGCGGAACGGCCGCATGTCGTCGGAGCGGAAGACCGCCGCGCTCTCCGGCAGCCGGCAGTCGTCGAGCACCAGGGAGTCGCTACGCGTCGCGCGCATGCCGAGCACGTCCCAGTTCGCGTCGACGCGGCGGCCCGGCGCCTCGCGCGGCAGCAGCAGGATCATCCCGGCCGACGGGCTCGTCGCCTCGTCGGGATAGGCCATCACCAGGACATAGTCCGCCGCCTCGAGCATCGAGGCGAACATCTTGCGGCCGGTGACGCTGTAGCCGCCCTCGACCCGGCGTGCCCGCGTCTTGAGCGGGCGCTCGCCGACCAGCGAGGTGGTGACCGGTTCGGAGAAATTGCCGGCGATCAGCTTGCGCTCGCGCACTACCAGCGCGGCGATGCGCCGCTTGGCGTCCGCCGCAACCTCGGGGCTCTCCAACAGCGGCATCACCACCGAGGCGTGCATGTTGAAGGCGAGCGCCGTCGACGGGCAGCCCTGCGCCAGCGCCTCATAGGCGATGGTGTGGTCGAGCAGGCTGGCGCCGCCGCCGCCCCATTCGGTGGCCACGGTCAGCGCGAGAAAGCCTTCCTCGCGCAGCCGATGGTAATTCTCGGTCGGCGGGCTGGCGTCGCGGTCGTGCGCCGCCGACCGCGTGGCGAAATCGGCGGCCAGCTCGCGGCATTGCCGCTGCAGGCGAAGCTGGTCCGGGGTGAGCCGAAAATCCACCCGGGCCGCGCCTACAGGACCCTTACTCCGCCGCCGGCCGCGTGCGGGCCTTGTCGAGATCGGGCATGTTGCTCGCCGATACGGCCCCCAGTCGCGACCCGCGCGTCACCGCGAGCGCGGCGACGGCGGCTTCGTTCTCGGTAATTTTCGCCATGATCGCTTCCTTGGCGCGGTCGAAGACGCCGCGGTTGGTGGCGACGAACTCGCGCGACTCGCGCAGCTTGGCCATGTAGCCGTTGATTTCCGGCACCACGTAGCGGGCGACCATGTCCCAGCTGCGGAACGTGTTCTCCGGGTTGGCCCAATCGTGGACGAAGCCGACCACGGTGCCGAACCCGCCGCTGATGTCGAGCACCGACTTGATGCGGTCGACCAGATCGTCCGGGGTGCCGATCGTCGCCGCCGCGCCGTCGCCGAAACCGGTCTTGTCGACCGCCTCGTCGGGATCGGTAAACGCCGTCGCGCCCGGCCGCTGCAGGGTGCCGACGATGTATTCGTTGTGGTGGCGCATGAGGCCCTCGCGCGCCTCGGCGCGGGCCTTTTCGCGCGTCTCGGCGATGTGCCAGCTGAGCAGCACCCGCCAGTTCCTGCGGTCGACGGTCTGGCCGTGCTTCTGGGCGGCGGCCTCGGCAAAGCCCCATTGCGTCGGCAGCGAGTTGAGCCCCTCGCTCGACAGCGAGCCGATCGAGATGACCCCGCAGCCGTGCTTGCCGGCGAGCGTCATGCCCGACGGGCTGATCTGCGAGGCGACGGCGAACGGCATCTCCTCCTGCAGCGGCAGCAGCTGCAGCGCCGCGTCCTGCAGCGTGAACCAGTCGCTCTTCGCGGTGACCCGCTCGCCGTTGAAGAGGCGGCGGATGACCGAGATCGCCTCGTCCTGGCGGTCGCGCTGGGTCATCGGGTCGATGCCGAGCGTGTGCGCGTCGGAGGCGAGCGCGCCGGGGCCGGAGCCGAAGATCGCCCGGCCGCCGGTCATGTGGTCGAGTTGCACCATGCGCTGCGCGACGTTGTACGGATGGTGGTAGGGCAGCGAGACGACGCCGGTCGCGAGCTTGATGCGCTTCGAGCGCTCGCCGGCCGCGGCGAGGAACATCTCGGGCGAGCCGATCATCTCCCAGCCGCTCGAATGGTGCTCGCCACACCAGAATTCGTCGTAACCGAGCTTGTCGAGATGCTCGACCAGATCGAGATCGCGGCGGAACTGCAGCATCGGGTGCTCGCCGATCGGGTGATGCGGGGCGAGGAAGGCGCCGAAACCGAGACGCGGCATGACGGGTTCTCCTTTGTACTGAAGGACTTACTCGACCCCTTCGACGATCCGCAGGTCGCGGTCGGCGCCGTTGCCGAGGACCCGAAGCGCTTCCTGGTAGGCCGGGCTGTCGTGCGCGGCCTCGGCCTTGGCGACGCTGTCGAATTCGATGATCACGACGCGCTGGACGACGCCGGCCTCATAGGCCTTCGCCGCGGTTCCGCGAGCCAGAAACTTCCCGCCCGCCGCCTGGATCGCCGGGCCCGCGAGCTTCGCGTAGCCGGCGAGCGCATCGGGGTTCGAAATCGCGCGGTACGTCGCCACCCAATAAGCCTTTGCCATTGTCCCCTCCAGTCGCATCGACGTCCGGCGCGCCATAGCTGGCGCGCCAGTCGGCAGCTTATCAGGCGTTTGCCCTGTGTGAGAACCGGGCGCGCGGCATGGCCGCCCTCCACCTGCGGCGCCATGGTCGCTGGGCCGGTCAGGAAGCTTCTTCGAGGTCGATGCTTTTGAGGGTCAATTCTTCGCCGGCGACGGTGTGGAACCGCATCGAGCCGCACGGGCAGACCGCCGAGCTATCGGCGAGCGGGGATTCGCGCTCGCAGCTTTCGCAATAGCCGCGCCCGGCGATCTGGCGAATATCGAGGCGCGCCGTCGCGGCGGCGGTCCCCCGCGCGATTTCGGGAAAGCAGAACGCGATTGCGTCGGGCGCGACGCCCGACAATTTGCCGATTTCCAGCGTGATGCGGTGAACCCGGCGTCCTCGGGCCGCTTCCGCCACGTGCTCGACAATGCTGCAGGCGATAGCGAGTTCGTTCATGGCGCGCGTCACGACCAGAAATGGACAAACGCCAGCACCACGCCAAGGACCGCGCAGCCCGCCAGCCCGGCGATAAACACCACGCGTTCCCAGCGCTTCTTCAGCACGACCTCGCCGCCGCGCACCTCGTCGGCGCTGATCGATCTTTTGAATTGAGGCATGAACCGCCGCCCTGACGAGTGCTGTTTCATCTATGCGGCAAACGCCGCATACCGCGCGGCGTCACCATCCGCAGCGCGGCCATCGGGCGACGGGGCCGGCCGAAGCCGCAAAATCTATATGAAATTCCTATACCGCCGCCCGTCCGGGCGATCTCGAAAATTTATGCCGGTCCCGCGACCTTTGTGAGGAACCGGGGCGTCATGCGCGCTCCTTACGGAGATACGCCATGCTCGACGCGATGTATCTGGCGATCGGCTGCGGCTTTCTGGTCGTCGCCGTCCTTTATGTCGCCGCCTGCGACCGCTTGTGAGGATAGTCCGATGCTTCTCGATTACACGCTCGGCGGCGCCGTCTCCCTGGGGCTGCTGATCTATCTCGTCTACGCCCTGATCCGGCCCGAACGATTTTGAGGGCGCCCCGATGACACTCAACGGCTGGCTTCAGATCGCGCTTTATTGCGTGGTCGTCACGCTCTTGGTGAAGCCGTTCGGCGGCTACATCACCAAGGTGTTCGGCGGCGAGCGCACCTTCCTGTCGCCGGTGTTGCGTCCGGTCGAGCGCGCCCTTTACTGGGGCTGCGGCGTGGACGAGACGCGAGAGCAGCATTGGGTGACGTACGCCGTCGCGATGCTGTTCTTCTCCGGCGCGGGGTTCGCAGCGCTTTACGCGCTGCAGCGGCTGCAGGCGGTGCTGCCGTTCAACCCGGCCGGGCAGCCGGCGGTCGAGCAAAGCCTCGCCTTCAACACCTCCGTGAGCTTTGTCACCAACACCAACTGGCAGTCCTACACGCCCGAGACGACGATGAGCTACCTCGTCCAGATGGCGGGGCTTACCGTGCACAATTTCGTCTCGGCGGCGACCGGCATCGCGCTGGCGATCGCCTTGATCCGCGGCTTCGCGCGGCGCTCGGCGCAGACGGTCGGCAATTTCTGGGTCGATCTGACCCGCTGCGTTCTCTACATCCTGCTGCCCATCTCGATCGTCGTCGGGCTGTTCTTCGTTTTCGAGGGGGTGCCGCAGAACCTCGGCGCCTACACCGAGGCGACGACGCTGGAGGGCGCCAAGCAGGTGATCGCCCAGGGGCCAGTGGCCTCGCAAGAGGTCATCAAGATGCTCGGCACCAATGGCGGCGGCTTTTTCAACGCCAACTCCGCGCATCCGTTCGAGAACCCCAACCCGCTCACCGACTTCGTGCAGCTCGTGCTGATCTTCTCGATCGGCGCCGGTCTTACCAACGTCTTCGGACGGATGGTCGGCAGCCAGCGCCAGGGCTGGGCGATCTTCGCGGTGATGGGGCTGTTGTTCCTCGCCGGCATCGCTACGGTCTACAGCGCCGAGGCGCCGGGCAATCCCGCTTTCACCGCATTCCATGTCGACCAGGCGCCGTCCGATTTGCAGGCCGGCGGCAATATGGAAGGCAAGGAGGTGCGCTTCGGCATCGCCGATTCGGCGCTCTTCACCACGGTGACGACCGATGCGTCGTGCGGCGCGGTCAACACCATGCACGACAGCCTGACACCGCTCGGCGGCATGGTGCCGATGGTCAACATCATGCTCGGCGAGATCATCTTCGGCGGCGTCGGCTCCGGCCTTTACGGGATGCTGCTGTTCGCCGTCTTGGCGGTGTTCATCGCCGGGCTGATGGTCGGCCGCACCCCCGAATATCTCGGCAAGAAGATCGAGGCGAAGGAGGTCAAGATGGCGATGCTCGCGATCCTGATCCTGCCGCTGTCGATGCTCGGCTTTGCGGCGCTGGCGACGGTGCTGCCCGACGGGCTCGCCGGTCCGGCGAACCAGGGTCCGCACGGCTTCAGCGAGATCCTCTACGCCTTCGTCTCGGCTACCGGAAATAACGGCAGCGCCTTCGCCGGCCTCACCGCGAACACGCCGTTCTACAACACGACCTTGGGTCTCGCGATGTTCATCGGCCGCTTCCTGATGATCGTGCCGATGCTGGCGATCGCCGGCTCGCTCGCCGCCAAGAAGATCGTGCCGGCCTCGGCGGGCACCTTCCCGACCGACGGCGGCCTCTTCGTCGGCCTGCTGATCGGCGTCGTCCTGATCACCGGCGGCCTCATCTACTTCCCGGCGGTGTCGCTGGGGCCGGTGGTCGAGCATTTGGCGATGCACGCCGGCAGCCTCTACTGAGCCTCGAAAGGCAACGCGATGTACCCGTCCATTTCGCGCAAGCACGCAACGGTCGCGCTCACCGACAGCGAAATCGTGATCCCGGCGCTCGGCGATGCGTTCGCCAAGCTCGATCCCCGGCTGATGATCCGCAACCCGGTGATGTTCGCGGTCGAGATCGTCGCGTTGCTGGTAACCGGGCTGTTCGTCCGCGACGTGATCCTCGGCGCCGGCGGCTACGGCTTTTCGGCGCAGATCATCGCGTGGTTGTGGTTCACCCTACTGTTCGCGAACTTCGCCGAGGCGGTCGCCGAAGGCCGCGGCAAGGCGCAGGCGGCGACCTTGCGGCGCGCCAAGACCGAGACGATTGCCAGGGTGGCGGCCGGCGACAAAGGCGAATGGCGCGACATCGCCGCGGCCGCGCTGAAACCGGGCGACGTGGTGCTGGTCGAGGCCGGCGACATGATCCCCTCGGACGGCGAGGTCATCGAGGGCGTCGCCTCGGTCAACGAGGCCGCGATCACCGGCGAGTCCGCGCCGGTCATCCGCGAGAGCGGCGGCGACCGCTCGGCGGTCACCGGCGGGACGCAGGTGATCTCCGACTGGCTCAAGGTGCGCATCACCGCGGCGCAGGGCTCGACCTTCCTCGATCGGATGATCGCGCTGGTCGAGGGCGCCGAGCGGCAGAAGACGCCCAATGAGATCGCGCTCAATATCCTGCTCGCCGGCCTGACAATCATCTTTGTCTTCGCCATCGCGACAATCCCCAGCTTTGCCTCCTATGCCAGCGGCCGCCTGTCGATCCTCGTGCTGGTCGCGCTCTTCGTCTGCCTGATCCCGACGACGATCGGCGGGCTGTTGTCGGCCATCGGCATCGCCGGGATGGACCGGCTGGTTCGCTTCAACGTGCTGGCGATGTCGGGGCGCGCGGTCGAGGCGGCGGGCGATGTCGATACGCTGCTCCTGGACAAGACCGGCACGATCACCCTCGGCAACCGCCAAGCGACCGAGTTCATCGCGCTGACGGGGATCGACGAACGCGAGCTCGCCGACGCCGCGCAGCTCTCCTCGCTCTCCGACGAGACCCCGGAAGGCCGCTCGATTGTGGTCTTGGCAAAGGAGAAATACGCCATCCGCGGCCGCGACATGGAACCGCTCAATGCCCATTTCATCCCGTTTACCGCGCAGACCCGGATCAGCGGCATCGATTTCGACGGCGCGTCGATCCGCAAGGGCGCGATCGATGCGGTGCTCCAGTACGTCGGCGCCGGCGCCGCTCCACTCAGCCGGGGCAACGTCGCGGTCGCCTTACGCCGCGATCCGGCGGTCGAGGAAATCACGGTCATCGCCGAGCGCATCGCCAAGACCGGCGGAACGCCGCTCGCCGTCGCCCGGGGCGGCGAGTTGCTCGGCGTCATCCATCTGAAGGACATCGTCAAGGGCGGCATCCGCGAGCGCTTCAGGGCGCTGCGCAAGATGGGCATCCGCACCGTGATGATCACCGGCGACAACCCGACGACGGCCGCCGCCATCGCCGCGGAATCCGGCGTCGACGATTTTCTCGCGCAGGCGACGCCCGAAATGAAGCTCAAGCTGATCCGCGACGAGCAGGCTCTGGGCAAGCTGGTCGCGATGTGCGGCGACGGGACCAACGACGCGCCGGCGCTGGCTCAGGCCGATGTCGGCGTCGCGATGAACACCGGCACGATGGCGGCGCGCGAAGCCGGCAACATGGTCGACCTCGACAGCGATCCGACCAAGCTCATCGAGATCGTCGAGATCGGCAAACAGCTCCTGATGACCCGCGGCGCGCTCACCACCTTTTCGATCGCCAACGACGTCGCCAAGTATTTCGCGATCATCCCGGCGATGTTCCTCGGTTTCTACCCGCAGCTTCAGGCGCTCAACGTCATGCGCCTGGCAACGCCGCAAAGCGCGATCCTGTCGGCGATCATCTTCAACGCGCTGATCATCGTAGTGCTGATCCCGCTCGCCTTGCGCGGCGTGACCTACCGCCCGGTCGGCGCCACCGCGATCCTGCGCCGCAACCTGCTCATCTACGGCCTTGGCGGCATTGTCGCGCCGTTTATCGGCATCAAGCTGATCGACCTCGTCGTCACCGCCGTCGGCCTCGCATAAGGCGCCATCCATGCTGAAGGAAATCCGCCCCGCCATCGTGATGATCGTCGCTATGACGATCGTCACCGGCCTCATCTACCCGCTCGGGATGACCGGCATCGCGCAACTGCTGTTCCCGGCTCAGGCCAACGGCAGCCTGATCGAGCGTGACGGCAAGGTGGTCGGCTCGGCGCTGATCGGCCAGAACTTCACCGACGCCAAATACTTCCACGGCCGGCCTTCGGCCACCACCGAAGCCGACCCGAACGACGCGACGAAGACCGTGCCGGCGCCCTATGCCGCCGACAATTCCGCCGGCTCCAATCTCGGTCCCACCTCGAAGGCGCTGGTCGAGCGGGTGGCCGGCGACGCCAAGAAGCTGCAGGCGGAGACCCCGTCGACGCCGGTGCCGGTCGATCTGGTCACCACCTCGGCGAGCGGTCTCGACCCGGACATCACCCCGGCCGGCGCGCTGTTCCAGGTTCCACGCGTCGCCAAGGCGCGCGGAATGTCCGAGGAGGCGCTGAAAAAGCTGGTCGAAGACAAGACGACCAGACGCAATTTCGGCCTCCTCGGCGAAGCGCGGGTCAACGTGCTCGCACTCAATCTGGCGCTCGATGCCGCGGCGGGAGCAAAATAGCGGTGTGAACCGCGATCGCACCGAGATCAATCACCGTCCCTCGCCTGAGGCGCTGCTGCATCGGGCGGGGCAGGAACGGCGCGGCCGGCTCAAAATCTTCCTCGGTGCGGCGCCTGGGGTCGGCAAGACCTACGCGATGCTCCAGACCGCGCACTCCAAATTGCGTGAAGGGGTCGATGCCGTAATCGGCGTGGTCGAGGCGCACGGTCGGCGCGAGACCGAGGCGTTGACCGCCGGCCTTGAGGTCGTCCCGCGCCGTCGAGCCGATTACCACGGTCACGCCCTTGACGAAATGGGCCTCGACGCGATCCTGGCGCGGCGGCCGAAACTCGTACTGGTGGACGAGCTGGCGCACACCAACGCGCCCGGCGGCCGGCATCCAAAGCGCTACCTCGATGTCGAGGAGCTGCTCGACGCCGGCATCGATGTCTACACCACGCTCAACATCCAGCACCTCGAAAGCCTCAACGACGTCGTCGCCAAGATCACCCGGATCCGGGTGCGCGAGACAATCCCCGATTCGGTCATCGACCGGGCGGACGAAGTGGAAGTCGTGGACCTTACGCCCGAAGACCTGATCCAGCGCCTGAAGGACGGCAAGGTCTATGTGCCGGCGCAGGCCGAGCGCGCGGTGCGCCATTACTTCCGGCCCGGCAACCTGACCGCCCTGCGCGAGCTGGCGCTGCGCCGCACCGCCCAGCGGGTCGACCAGCAGATGGTCAATTACATGCGCGCCCACGCCATCGCCGGCCCCTGGGCGGCGGGCGAGCGGGTGCTTGTCGGCGTCAACGAGGCGCCAAGCTGCGCCGCGGTGGTGCGTTACGCCCGAATCTTCGCCGACCGGCTGCACGCCCCGTGGACGGCGATCCACATCGAGACCTCGCGCACCCATCGGCTTGACGAGGCGGCGCGCGACCGCATCGCCGAATGCCAGCGCCTGACGCAGCGCCTCGGCGGCGAAACCGTCACCGTGCCCGCCGCCGACGTGACGCAGGGCCTCATCGATTATGCCCGCGATAACAATTTCACCCATGTCGTGATCGCCAAGTCGCGGCGCTCGCGGTGGTCGGAGCTGTGGCGCGGGTCGAACACGCACCGCCTTATCCGCCGCGCCGGCGACCTCCACGTCCATGTCATCGCCGAGCCGCCGCCGGCGCAGCGCGCGGGTAGCGACGAAGCGATCGGCGCGGCCGTCGCGGCGCGGCCCGAGGTTTTCGACGTCAAGCCTTATGTCGGCAGTCTCGCGATGGTCGCGGTGGCGCTCGGGATCGGCGAGGCGCTGCAACAGGCGCTGGCGCCGCAGAACATCTCGCTGGTGTTTCTGACAGCGGTGCTGGCGAGCGCCATCGCCTATGGGCTGTGGCCGTCGCTGCTGGCCTGCCTGGCGAGCGTGCTGGCCTACAATTTATTTTTCCTGCCGCCGCTCCACACCCTCACGATCGCCGAGCCGGAAAACGTCGTCGCGCTGTTCTTTTTTGCGGTGGTCGCGGTCATTGCCAGCAACCTCGCCGCGCGGGTGCGCGCCCAAGCGGTCGCCGCCCGGCAGCGGGCCAAGACCACCGAGGATTTGTATCTCTTCAGCCGCAAGCTCGCCGGCGTCGTGACCCTCGACGAACTGCTTTGGGCGACCTCGTACCAGATCGCGCTGATGCTCAAGGTGCGGGTCGTGCTGCTGTTGCCGGAGGGCGAAGGCATCGCGGTGCGCGCCGGCTACCCGCCGGAGGACATGCTCGACGAGGCCGACCTCGCCGCCGCGACATGGTGCTGGCGAAACAACCGCCCCGCCGGACGGGACGCCGATACGCTGCCCGGCGCGCGGCGCCTGTTCCTGCCGATCCGCACCGGGCGCGGCGCGGTCGGCGTCGTCGGCATCGAGAGCGACGACCCGGGGCCGCTATTGACCCCCGACCAACGCCGGCTGCTCGACGCGCTGAGCGACCAGACCGCGCTGGCGATCGAGCGCATCAACCTCGCCGAAGACCTCGACCGCGCCAAGATCGCCGCGGCGACCGACCGGCTGCGCTCGGCGCTGCTGACCTCGCTGTCGCACGATTTGCGCACGCCGCTGGCCTCGATCCTCGGCTCGGCGACGAGCCTCGACAGCTACGGCGGACGGCTCGACGAGCGCGCGATGAAGGAGCTGATCGGCACGATCCGCGAGGAAGCCGAGCGGCTCAACCGCTTTATCGCCAACCTGCTCGACATGACCCGGCTCGAATCGGGCGCGATCGAGCCGCGCATCGGTCCTGTCGACCTGGCCGAACTGGTCGGCAGCGCACTCGAGCGGGCCGCCAAGATCCTCGCCGCCCATCGCGTCGAGCTCGATCTGCCGGGCGATCTGCCGATGCTCCAGCTCGATGCCGTGCTGTTTGAGCAGGTGCTGTTCAACCTGCTCGACAATGCGGCGAAATACGCCCCGGCGGGATCGCTGGTCCGCATCGAGGCGCATGCCGAGCGCGGCAGCGTGCAGCTCGCCGTGATCGACGAGGGCGGCGGCATCGCGCCCGCCGACCTGGAGCGCATCTTCGACAAATTCTACCGGGTCCACGCGCAGGACCGGCAGCGCGCCGGCACCGGCCTCGGCCTCGCGATCTGCCGCGGCTTTATCGAGGCGATGGGCGGGACGATCGCGGCCGAGAACCGCCGCGACCGCTCCGGCGCGGTCTTCACCATGAGCCTGCCGGTGCCGGCCGAGACGCGCCAGCCGAAAGCGGCGCTCGCGACATGAATCCGACCGGCCCATTGCGCGTCCTCGTCGTCGATGACGAGCCGGCGATCCGCCGCTTCCTGCGCACCAGCTTGCGTACGGAGGGCTACGACCTCGTCGAGGCCGAGACCGGCGAGGCGGCGCTGGCCGAGATCCGCCGCCGCGCGCCCGATCTGATGATGCTCGATCTGGGGCTTCCGGGCTTGGGCGGGCTCGACGTGATCCGCCGCCTGCGCGCCGCCGGCTCGGCCGTGCCGATCATCGTTCTGACCAGCCGCACCGACGAGGCCGGCAAGGTCGAGGCCTTGGACCTCGGCGCCGACGATTATGTGACCAAGCCGTTCGGCATGGACGAGCTCCTCGCCCGCATGCGCGCCGCACTGCGCCACCGGCTGCAGCAGGAGGGCGAGCGCCCGCTGTTCCGCAGCGGCGATTTGTCTGCCGATCTGGTGCGGCGCATCGTTACCGTGCGCGGCGCCGAGGTGAAGCTGTCGCCGCGCGAATACGACCTGCTGCGGCTCCTGATCCAGCACGCCGGCAAGGTATTGACCCATCGCTTTATGCTCAAGGAGGTCTGGGGCGGCGAGGGCGACGTGCAGTATCTGCGCATCTATGTCCGCCAGCTCCGCCAGAAGATCGAACCCGACCCCGAGCGCCCGCTGCACATCGTCACCGAAACCGGCGTCGGCTACCGCCTGCGCCTGCTCGACTGACGGGCACCCCTGCGCCGAAGCGGCTTCTGGTCGCGCCCCCGCGGCGCTACCATTGCGCCAAAGCCGACAGCGGGAGGGAGCGATGCCCGAATTGACGATCCGAAAACGGCATCCGGTGATCGGCGCCGAAGTCACCGGAATCGACCTCGCCGAGCCGGCCGATGACGCAACCCGCCACGCGCTGTCGCAGGCGTTGTCCGAGCATCTCGCCCTCGTCTTCCCGGATCAGAAATTGACGCCCGGCCAATACCTCACCGCGGCGACCGCGTTCGGCCCGGTGATGCGTCAGCATTATTCGCAGAACCACATGCCGGGCTATTCGAACATCGGCCTCGTCCACCACCGGAACGGCCAGAAAGTCTCGGAGAGCTGGCACACCGACCACACCAACCACGAAAGGCCGCCGCTGGCGACGATGCTCTACGGGGTCGAGATTCCGTCCGCCGGCGGCGGCACCAGCATCGCCAGCATGCGCGCCGCCTATGACGCGCTCCCGGAAGACGAGCAGCAGCGCCTCGCGGCGATGAAGTCGGTCAACATGCTCGACATCGGCCGCGAGAACACCCGCGCCGAGGACGAGGAGAAATACGGCAAGCCGGTCATCCACCCGATGGTCCGCACCCACCCGGTGCACGGCACCCGCGCGGTGTACTTTCACATCACCAAGGTGCAGCACATCGAGGGCATGAGCCCCGACCTCAGCCGCGCCTACATGGAAGACCTCATCGACCGCATGATCCGCCCCGAGATCACCTATCACCACCAATGGAAGAAGGGCGATGTGCTGATCTTCGACGACCGCGCCACCCTGCACCGCGCCCACGGCGACTACGACCGCGGCGAAAGCCGTGTGCTGTGGCGCATCCTGGTCGAGGGCGACCGACCGCGGCTGGTGTGAGCCGCCTCCGAGGGTGTGCATCCTTCGAGACGCCCGCTGCGCGGGCTCCTCAGAGTCTGACTCGAAATGGTTCATTTGCGCTCAATCTTTTGCGAGACGGCGGGAGAGGAGCCGTAGATTGGCGAGGAGGAGCCAGGCGGTGGCGCTCTGGGTGGTTGCTTCGAAGTCCTTGGCCAGG
>Ga0209483_1000477_pt1 | contig 35024 bp, 35 predicted proteins | sample NGEPerA_FD_184508 | JGI IMG/M metagenome (GOLD analysis project Ga0209483, IMG submission 184508) | Arctic peat soil microbial communities from the Barrow Environmental Observatory site, Barrow, Alaska, USA - NGEE PermafrostL2-A... | ecosystem: Environmental > Terrestrial > Soil > Wetlands >...
GGCTTCACCGGCCTCACGGCGGCGTGGCGTTTGGCGGCGGATGAAAATTTTTCCGTGACGCTCGTTGAAAGTTCGCCGCAGCTTGGCGGACTCGCGGCGGGCTTTCCGCTCGGCGGCACGTCGCTGGAAAAAACCTATCACCATCTTTTCCTTACCGACACGGCAATTCTTGATTTGGTCAAGGAACTCGGCCTTCAGGACAAATTGATCTGGTGCGACAGCTCCGTCGGCATTTTTCGTGACGGAAAAATCCATCCGTTCCTGACGCCGCTGGATTTGCTGCGGTTCACGCCATGCAGTTTCATCGGACGTTTGCGGACAGGTTTCGCCGCGCTTTATTTGAAGCGCCAAAAAAACTGGCGCGGCTTCACGCGCGAGACCGCGCACGACTGGCTGACGCGCGCCTGCGGGCGCAGCGCGATGGAAACCATCTGGACGCCGCTGCTCAAGGGCAAGTTCAACCGCCATCATCAGAACATCTCGATGGCGTGGTTCTGGGCGCGCATCCACGGTCGCGCCAACTCGCGCTCCGGCGGTGGCGAAAAGCTCGGCTATTTTCGCGGCGGCTTCAACGTCGTCACCTCCGCGCTCGAAAATGAAATCCGCAGGCGCGGCGTGAAAATCCAGACCGGCGCGACCGTGGAAAAATTTCTCGCGGACGAGCGCGCCGCCGTCATCGCCGGCGAAACCGTGCCGTTCGATTTCTGCATCTTCACCGGGCCGTCGCCCGTGTTCGTAAAGCTGCTGCCCGCGCAGGAATCGCTGGATGATTACGCCGCAAAGCTCCGCAGCATTGAATATCTCGGCGCGGCCTGCCTCATTTTCACGAGCGACCAGGCACTCGGCGATTTTTACTGGGTCAACGTCAACGAACCGGGCGCGCCATTCCTGGTTTTTCTGAACCACACGCGGCTGGTGGGCAAAAATTTTTACGGCGGGAAAAATGTTTATTACCTCGGCGCGTATCTGCCGCCGGACGGAAAAGTCTTTTCGCTGCCGGACGACGAGCTGGCAAAACTCTGGCTCGGCTACCTGCCGAAACTGTTTCCGCAGTTTGATCCCAACTGCATCGGGGAAAAATTTATTTTCCGTTTCCGCGCCGCGCAGCACATCGTGGACATAGATTACGAGGCGAAGATTCCCGAATATCAAACGCCGTTGCCGGGAGTTTTTCTCGCAAACTTCTCGCAAATTTTTCCCGAGGATCGCGGCACGAACTTTGCCGTGCGCGAAGGTGAAAAAATCGCCGCGCTCGTCCGGCGTGAATCTGCCGCATGAAACTTCCCGTTCAGCCGCAAACGTCCCCGCGCCGAAATTTTGATTTCGGGATTTTAGTGCGCGTCTTGCTAGCACTCGGCGTCGGCGCGCTGGCCATCAGCACGCAAAGTTTTTGGATTGACGAGGCCTGCACGGCCACCATCGCCGCCGCGCCGACGCCCGGCGCGTGGTGGCAGGCGATGCTCCACGACGCCGGTTCCGACCTCCAGATGCCGCTTTACATGGCCTTCATCTGGTTTTGGGAAAAGCTCGCCGGCCACGGTGAATGGCCGTTGCGCGCCGCCAATCTGGTGTGGCTCGCGTTGGGAGTGGCGGCCGTTCCACGACGGCGGCCGGTGTTCATCGCGCTCATTCTCGCCAGTCCGTTTGTCTGGTATTATCTCGGCGAAGCCCGGCCTTACACGATGCAAATTGCCGCCGCGCTCTTGCTGGTCGGTTCACTCTTGCGGCTGGAGCAAAAGCCGGAAAAAATTTATTTGCGGTTGTTTGGTATCGGACTGGTTCTGCTGGCAGGCAGCAGCCTGATTGGAATGGTCTGGGCGGGTGCATTTCTGTTTGCCGCGATTTTCATCTGCGGCTTTCAAAACTTTTTTCGTTTTGTCCGCGAAAATGTTTTGGCCGTTTTGGCCACGGCTTTTTTTCTGGCCGCGCTGGCCGCCTATTATCTGTGGACTTTGAAATATGCCCTCGGGGTGACGCCCGGCGAAACCGGCGTCCGCAACATCCTTTTCGCCGGCTACGAACTGCTCGGTTTCACAGGGCTTGGGCCGGGCCGCGCGCAAATCCGCGACGCCGGCCTCGCTGCGTTCAAGCCGTTCTGGCCGCTGCTTGCACTGCAAGGTTTGGTCACCGCTGCCGTGCTGCTGGCCGGCATTTGGAAAATGTTCCAGTCGCTTCCGCGCCGCGTCTGGCTGGGCGTCACTTTTGCCTTCGTCCTGGCCGCAATCTTTCTGCTGGCCGTTGGCGCTTTGAAACATGACCGCGTTTTGGGGCGGCATTTTGCGCCGCTCGTGCCGGTCCTAATTTTTTTGCTGGCGGCGGGCTGCCGGGAATTCTGGCGGCGCGGAAAATTCTGGCGGGTGATCGTCGGGCTGTTCCTGGCACTGACGCTGGCCTCCGCCTTTTCCGTGCGGTTTGCGGAGCGTCATGCGCGGGACGACTACCGGGCCGCAGCGGCGCTGGCCCACGACTGCCTGGCGCAAGGCCGGCGCGTCTGGTGGTGCGCCGACCTCACCGCCGGAAGTTTTTATGGCGTGCCGGTTTCAAATCCGGGCGAACTGCCGGCACCGGGACTGGCCTGGCCGGCGTTTGTGTTTTCTGAAAATGTCATCACCAACCAGCCACCGCCCGACGTGGTGATCCTGTCGCGCCCGGAAATTTACGATCCGCCCGGCTTCGTCCGCGCTCTACTTGTGCGCGACCATTACCGTCTGGCGGAAACGCCGTGGCAGTTCGCCGTTTGGCGCAAACCGGAAACACCGGTGAACGCCGCCGCGCCCTGAAAATTTTCCCCGGCGGCAACGCACAATGGATGTTGCCGCCAAGTCTTTGTGCTTGCCGCGCGCTTTGGCCGGCAGGCATCATCACTTTCCGGAATTCAGGATAATTTATACATGAGCATCGCCCTGGTCACAGGTTCCGCCGGCTTGATCGGCTCTGAAACGTGCCAACGCTTTCACGCCGAAGGCTGCGACATCGTCGGCGTGGACAATGATATGCGGGCCAGATTTTTCGGTGCCGAGGCGTCCACCGCGTTGACGCGCACCAAGCTCGAAAAATCGCTGAAAAATTACCGGCACGAAGCCGTGGACATTCGCGACAACGACACGGTCAACAAACTTTTCGCCAAACTCGGCTCGTCCGTGAAAGTAGTCATTCACACCGCCGCGCAGCCGTCGCACGACTGGGCCGCGCGCGAACCGCACACGGATTTCGGCGTCAACGCGGTCGGCACTTTGAACCTGCTCGAAGCCGCGCGGCAGCACTGCCCCGAAGCCGTTTTTATTTTCACCAGCACGAACAAGGTTTATGGCGACACGCCGAATCTGCTGCCGCTGCGCGAACTGGAGCAGCGCTGGGAAATAGATCCGGCTCACAAATATCAAGCGGGCATTGACGAAACGATGTCCATTGACCAGACGAAACATTCGCTCTTTGGCGCGAGCAAGGTTGCGGCGGATGTTTTGGTGCAGGAATACGGACGTTACTTCGGCATGAAGACGGCGATTTTTCGCGGCGGCTGCCTGACCGGCCCGGCGCACGCGGGCACGGAACTGCACGGCTTCCTGGCCTATCTGATGAAATGCGCCGCCACGGGCCGGCCGTATCGCGTGTTCGGCTACAAAGGCAAACAGGTGCGCGACAACATCCACAGCCACGACCTTGTCGAGGCGTTCTGGCAATTCACAAAAGCGCCGCGCTCCGGCGAAGTTTATAACATGGGCGGCAGCCGCCATGCGAACTGCTCGATGCTCGAGGCGATTGCGCTCTGCGAAGAAATTAGCGGCAAAAAACTTTCGTGGACTTACGTCGAGGACAACCGCATCGGCGACCACATCTGGTGGATCAGCGACGTGCGGAAATTTCAGAGACATTATCCGGACTGGAAATACAAATTCGACCTGAAGGCGATTTTGGAACAAATTCACCAGGCCGTTATTGCCAGTTGAAATTCGCATGAAAATTCTCATCACCGGCATCTGTGGATTCGCGGGCAGCACGCTGGCCCGCGCGCTGCTGGCGTCGGCGGAAAATTTGCAGATCACCGGCGTGGACAATTTCATCCGCCCCGGCAGCGAACTGAACCGCCGCGAACTCGCGAAGCTCGGTGTGAAAATCATCCACGCCGATGTCCGCAGCGCGTCGGATTTTGAAACCTTGCCCGCCGCCGAATATGTTATTGATGCCGCCGCGAATCCCAGCGTGCTGGCGGGCGTGGACGGCAAAACCAGTTCGCGCCAGTTGCTCAAACACAATTTTTGGGGCACGGTCAACATCCTCGAATACTGCAAGACGCATCGCGCCGGGCTGATTTTGTTGAGCACCAGCCGCGTTTATTCCGTGCCGCCGCTCGCCGCGTTGCCGGTTGAAGTTCATCAAAAGGCATTTCGCCCGAAACAAAATGAAAAATTGCCGGAAGGGATTTCTGCCGCCGGCGTCAGTGAAAAATTTTCCACCGCGCCGCCGGTTTCACTTTACGGCGCCAGCAAGCTGGCGAGCGAAACGGTCGCGCTCGAATACGCGGAGACTTTTAATTTCCCCGTCTGGATCAACCGCTGCGGCGTGCTGGCTGGTGCGGGACAATTCGGCCGGGCCGACCAGGGAATTTTTTCGTTCTGGATCAATTCGCATCTGCGCCGCCGTCCGCTGAAATACATTGGCTTCGACGGCGGCGGGCATCAGGTGCGCGACTGCCTGCATCCGCGCGACCTCGTGCCGGTGCTGCTCGCGCAAATAAAAAATGGAGGCCGGGAAAAATCGCGCATACAAAATTTTAGCGGCGGCGCGGCAAATTCCATGTCGCTCGCGCAGTTGACGGACTGGTGCGACGCGCGTTTTGGAAAATACGCGGTGCAAAGCGACGCGAATCCGCGTCCATTCGACATTCCGTGGATGGTTTTGGATTCGTCGCTCGCGGCGAAAACATGGGACTGGTCGCCGGACATTTCCCTGCCGCAGGTGCTGGACGAAATCGCGCGGCACGCGGAACAAAATCCAGACTGGCTGGAAATTTCCGGTTCCTGATGAATTCCCCCGCACCCGATCCCGCCGCTCCGCCGCTGAAACTGTTTTCCGTGGTCATCCCGGCGTGCAACGAGGCGGAGGCGCTGCCCGCAACCGTTGAACATCTGCATCTGGAATTCAACTTGAGCCGGGTTCCGCACGAAATTTTGGTGGTGGACGACGGCAGCACGGACAAGACCTGGGAGGTTTTGCAGCAGTTGAGAAAAAAAGTTCCGGTGCTGTATCCCGTCCAGAACACCGGCGGACACGGTTTTGGCCGCGCCATCACGTTCGGCCTGCGCCGCTGCACGGGCGACGCGGTGGTCATCATGATGGCCGACGAATCCGACGACGCGCGCGACGCGGTGCGCTACTGGAAATTGTTGAACGAAGGCTGGGACTGCGTGTTCGGCAGCCGGTTTATCAAGGGCGGCGGCGTGATTGATTATCCGAAGGTGAAGCTGTTCTTGAACCGGACGGCCAATTTTTTCATCCGCTGCATTTTTGGCATTCCGCTGAACGACACGACGAACGCATTCAAGGCCTACCGGCGCACGGTCATCACCGGCTGCGAACCGCTGATCGCGCCGCACTTCAATTTGACGGTGGAGCTTCCGCTCAAAGCCATGGTGCGCGGCTATTCCTGGACGGTGGTGCCCATCACCTGGCGCAACCGGCGGTTTGGCACGCCGAAATTGAAGATCAAGGAAATGGGCAGCCGCTATTTTTTCATCTGCGCCTACGTCTGGTTGGAAAAATATTTCAGCCGGGGCGATTACAAAAACCGCCGCCAGCCTTGATGCGCCGGCGTTGTCAGTTTTTTTTCAAGACCTCGCCGTAAATCTCAACGTGCCGGCGCGCGATGACCTGCGGATGAAACCGGCGTTGCGCCTCCGCTTTGGCGTTGACGGCCAGTTGCTGCTTGAGGCTGCGGTCATCCAGCAGACGCGCCACGCCGTTGCGGAAACTTTCCGGCTTTTGCGGGTCGCAAAACAAACCTGTTTTTCCGTCTTCAATGAGGTCGGGAATACCGCCGACGTTTGAAGCCAGCACCGGCACGCCTGCCGCCATTGCCTCCAGCACGACCATCGGGCAATTGTCCTCCAGCGTTGGCAGCGCGGCAAAAGTGGCGGACCGGAAATAGGTTTTTAACTTCTCGCGGTTGGCAAACCCGGCGTGTTCGCACCAGGGCCGCGCGCGAACCAGTTCCAAAAATTCCCGGCTGTAGGCGCTGTCGTCAGTGTGGCCGAGGAAAATGATTTTGAATTTCCGTTCTTGCGCCAGCGGATCCAGCGCGCGGATGAAATTGTTCTGATTTTTGCGAAGGCAAATCGCGCCCACGCACAGGCCGGTCGGCGGCGCGGAATCATCCGGCGCGGCCTGCACGCCGAAGAAACTTTCATCCACCGCATTGGGCAGCACCCAGGTGCGACGCGCCAGCGTTTCCACGGCGGCGCGCGTGTAGTTCGTGATGCACACCACGCCGTCCGTTCGCGGCAGCGTAAATGCTTCCAGCCGCGCGGCGAGCCAGTGGAAGGAAAACGGCCGCGCGTGATTCACTTTGGCGACGAGCCGCATGTTTCCATGAATCGTCAGCACGTTGGAAAATCCCGAAAAAACCGCGCTGATGCCGCAGTCCAGTTCCGTGCCCTGGCCGTGGACGATGTCCGGTTGAATTTCACGCAGTTTTTTCTGCGTAGCGCGGATGCAGCCTTGATAGAGCGTGCGCATCCAGCCGATTTTTGGCACAACGACACTGTGGAAAAAAATGTTCGGCGCGATTTTTCCCGGCGATTTGACCGGCTGCCGGATGCAGGAAACGACATGAACCTCCACTTCCGGCAACATGGCGAAGCCCTGCAATAAAGCTTCCGGCGCGGTGCCAAAAAACGGCTCCGGCTTGTTGAATTGCCGGAACGGCTGCCGGTTGTCGGTTGTGAGCAGGGCGATTTTCATCCGTTCAATCGTTTTGTGTATTCCACCAGCAGCCGGTCACCGTAATCCTGCCAGGTGTTTTTAATGGCGCCCTTTTTGTGCGCGGCCTCGCCAAGTCGGCGGTTGAGTTCCCGGTCCGTCGCCACGCGGATCATGGCGTCGGCGATATGTTGCGGCTCGCGCGCGCGCACGATAAAACCTTCGACGCCCTCGTCAACCAAGGTGGTCGCGCCGCTTTCGTAGCTGGCGAGGATGGGCAGGCCGGCACCCATCGCTTCGGAAATCACGCGGGCGAAGCCTTCTTCAGTCGAAGGAAAAACAAACGCCGTGCATGTCTGCAAAAGTTTTGCCAGTTCGGCGTGCGACAGGCTGGGAAAGTGGGTGAAAGTATTTTCCCATTTCGGGCGCTCACAACGAAAATCAATTTTGTAATCGCCCACCACGACCAGTTCGGCTTCCGGCAATTGACGTTTTACAATTTCAAACGCGCGGAACAGGTATTGAAATCCCTTGCGCACGCAGATGGTGCCGACGGCCACAAACTTTGGCTTGGCAGGCACGGCGGATCGCGGACGAAAAATGTCGGTGTTGACGCCGAAGGGATTGACGAGGCATTTCTCCGCCGGAATTCCGTTCAAAACCATCGTGTCGCGGACAAACAACGAAGGACAAAGAACCAAGTCCGCGCGTTCCAGCTCGCGGCTCATCCGCGCAAACATCCAGCGGGGAATCGGAACTTTTTCGCCGGGACACCACAGGTCGCACTCGCGCTGCCAGTTGCCAAAATAAGTTGTCGGATGACTGTTCGGACAGTCCACGACTTTCAAGACGCCGTTTTTTTCCGTCCGGTCAAACAGTTCCGTGGCAAAGCCCATCGTGGCCTGAACCACGTTTGCTTCCGGCCAGGGCTGGCGCTTGACCCAGTTGCGCCAGATCGGGAAATTAAAGTAATAGGCCTTTTCAATCGTGATTTGGGAGGCGAAATGGTAAAACGGCTTCATGGCCAGATGATACGGCCAGCAGCGGCGATATTTTTCCGGCGCAATACCGGTGCTGTTCTTGTCTGAAATCCACAACCCCGCCAGCGCATCGCGCGCGGCAAAGACTTTCGCGGTATCACGCAGATGCCATGCTCCGATTGAGGCCAGCAGCACGTTTGGTTTTTTGGCGGCGGTCATTTTTTGGGTTTCAACAGGAATTGTTGGGCTTCGGGGCTTAACAAAATTCCATCCAAACTTTTCCAGCCCGGCGGCGGCTTGTGGCCTTTGAAAAAGCCGGCGAGCCAGCCGCAGGTGCTGGCCGCATTTTTGCGGTAGCGAAATTTAAGATGCCGGAAACGATGCCGCGACAGCAGCAATAACGGCGGGAAAAAAGCAATCACGCCGCGCCGCAAAAAATACGGCGCATCCAGCCGCGCCTCCGCCGCGCCGTAGGCGTTGCGATGAAACAGTTTGAAATAAGCCGCCGCGCTGTCCCGCACCGACCAGTGAACCACCGCCTTGGGATTGTAAAAAAACTTTTTGCCGATCCGGTTTAATTCATGGGTGAACAACGCATCCTCGGCGGCCAGCGTGAGCCATTCGGGATAGCCGCCCACGTCCGCCCACGCCTGCCGCCGGAACGCCGTGTTGCGCGAGGATGGATGCACCTGGCCGCTGCCGGTGCCGGATTCCTCGCGCGATTCAAATTGCGCGAGAAATTTTTGAAAATCATTTTCGTCATCGGCGATGTTCAGTCCGCCGGTCACGTCCAGCCCGCCATCTTCCAGCAACGGGCGGGTGATTTCGTCGAACCAGTTTCGCGCGAGAAAACTGCCGGCATCGGTGGCGGCGATGATTTCCGCGCCGGTCATCGCGATGGCGAGGTTGCGGCCGGCGGCAATGTTGCAGCGCTGCTGTTTGAGCCGCACCGGCACGGGCGACTGCCGCGCCAGTTCCTGAAGTTTTTCCCAGGTGCCGTCGGTGGAGCCGCCATCCACGATGGCGATTTCGTCCGGCAAAACGGTCTGCTGCGCGACACATTCCCACCAGCGGGACACGTTGTCCGCCTCGTTGAAAAGAGTGGCGATGAGCGCGCGCTTCATGCGTTCAGCCTATTTGACCGCCACTGCGCGCAGCCGTTCGGCAAATACGTTGGGCCACACATCGCCAAGAAATTTGAGGTGAAGCGGAGCCGGGATTTTTTTGTCCGCCCAGTCGGAAATTTTCCCAAACGGCCTGGCGCAACGGAAAATATGCCAGACGCTGCAGTTGCACCAGCCGTAAATTTTCACCTCTTTGAAGCCCGCATCCTGCAAAAGCCGCTTGAACATCAGCAGGCTGAAAAATCGGATGTGAACGCCGCGATAGCGGTCTGATTCCGGCTCCAGCGGGACTTGCGCCCGCAGCAACGCCAGCAATCGCCAGGCGAAGTAGCCGAAATTGGGAACCGTCGCCACCAGCACGCCGCCCGGCTCAAGCACGCGGTGAAGTTCCTTCGCCGCCGCGAGCGGATCCCATAAATGTTCAAACACCTCCGAGCAGACCGCGCCGTCGCAGGCGCCGTCAGGTATTTCAATTTTTCCATTTTCCGAAATCATCACCGCCTCAAAACCCTTGCTGCGGGCATTTTGGACGGCGCTTTCGGAAACATCCGCGCCGGTATATTTTTGGACGCTGCGGCTCAACGGGCGTTGATAGCTGTAGCCCAGCCCGCAGCCGTAATCCAGCACGCGGCGTTTTCCCTTGAGCACGCCCAGCGACGCATCGAAGTAACTGGGCGGCCATTCGCTGGTGACGTGCAGCCCGGACTGCCAGTAAGCGTCGTAAGTTTTGCTGGTGCTCATGTATGAGATTTTGTCAGGTTGGCGACTGGTGGATTTTGCCGGACGAAGCGCTGCGAATTCAATTCATTTCTGGCCCGGCTGCAGCACTTTCTGATTTCGCGGAGCCGGGGTGGCAAGACTCGTTTCCATTCGGTCAATGCTTGACCTCAGCCTGAATTCAGGCTATTTTCAGCCTATGAAAATTGCCAGCCGGCCTCGCTTCAGAAAGCAGAAGGTTAACATGCAATCGCAACTGTTCTCGTTGAGCAACGCCAAGACTTATTTGGGCCGCCTGATGGAAAAGGCCAGCCGCGGTGAAACGGTCTACATCGTCAGGGGACGGCAGCGATTCGCCTTGCAGGAAGTTCCCGAAATCGAGCCGGTTCCTGTTCGCCCGCCGAATTATTTTGCCAACGCCTACAGCCGTGTGGAAATCCAGGCGGACAATCGCCTCGCCAAAGCCTCGGTGATCCGCGCGCCCAAAGACCTGGAATAAAAAGAATGCCATGAGACAATGGGACATTTTCATGTTTCCGTTCAGCAAGGAAAAACGGCATCCTGCCGTCATTATTTCCAATGACGAAACCTGCCAGAATCCTGACATTGAAGAAGTCAACGCCTTGCTTTGCACCTCGGCCAAAGTGAATCGCGGCGCGAAATCCACCGAGGAAGTTTTGGACGAGGCCGACGGGCTGGATTGGAAAACGATGGTGTGTTGCGACAAAATTCATCTGCTGCCCAAGGCGCGCTTCGACGACAAAAAAGGCCATGTCACCGAGGAACGCCGGTATCTGATTGCACGGAAAATGATGGAAGTGTTGCGGCTGCCCATTCACCGGCGATGATTCCAGTCTCGAAAATTACGAAACTACCGCTGCGATTAGAGGCAATGGCTCACACGCCAATATCTTCATTCCAAAGTTCCGGCCTGGCTTGGATGAAATCGCGCATGAGCCGGATGCACGCCGGGTCTTGCAGCACTTTCTTATTTCGTAGGAGTCGAGGTGACGAGACTCATTTCTGTTTTTCCAATTTGATTTGAGGCTCCTTACGTCGTCTCCTACGATAATTATTTTCACGCGTTGCAGAATCTTCAATTCAGGTTCATGCTTCCATCATGCAATTGACATTGCCCGAAACCGTCGAGACGACGCTGTCGCCGCGCAAGGCCGCCTTGCATCTGGCGATCGGCCTGTTTGTCTCCGAAGAGGCGACGCTCGGCCACGCGGCGGAAATCGCCGGGCTGACGCAGGCGGCGTTTCAAAAGGAACTCGGTGCGCGCCACATTTCCATGCACTACGGCTTGGACGAACTGGCCGAGGATTTGAAAGTGGTTGAATCCTTCCGTCGCTGATGATCGTCGTCTCGGACACTTCGCCCATCACGGCTTTGCTGGCCAAACGCGCCAAGTTGATTCCGTCCGCGAGAATGTTGCTGGAAGAATTGAATCGCGCGGCGGGAATTTATCTGACCGACGAATTGAAGGAGACAGCTTTGAAAACCGTTGGCGAATAAAACTCACACGCCAATATCTTCATTCCAAAGTTCCGGCCTGGCTTGGATGAAATCACGCATGAGCCGGATGCGCGGCGGGTCTTGCGGCACTTTCTTATTTCGCAGGAGTCGGGGTGACGAGGCTCATTTCTATTTTTTCCAAATTGATCAGAGACTCCTTACGTCGTCTCTTACTTCACGCGTGTTCCAATTCGCGTGCGTGGGGAATGTCGTGAGTGTGAAGCGGGCGCACTTGAGAGCGTTCCAACGTCAGCAACGCGACCGTGTGCCCGTCGTAGCCGACAAATTCCACCTCGAAGGCCACGCCGTTGCGATGCACCAAAACGGCTGTGCCCACGTCGCCGCGCATCAGCCCGTGTTCGGGCAGGTCGCAGGTCAAAGCCACGGCGTCCAGTTCGTTGATCGTGTTCATAATTTCGGCAACGGATGCGCGGTCACAAAACGCGGCGCACCGCCAGCGACATCAATATACCATGCACTGCGAACATTCAAGCCTGTGCCGCCGGGTGCAATCAATTTTCCTTCCACGACATAACGCCGGCCGTGAGGCGTCTGTTCCGTCTCCACAACTTCATTTTCGCGTGCATGAAGCAGCAGCGCATCCGAAAGTTTTTGCCATTCAACGACAGTGAAACCGAAACGAAGAAAAAACCACGTCTTGCTGCCGCCGGCAGGGTGCGCCGGATTGAGCAAGTAATGCGTGACCTTCCGCTCCGGCACAAAGGCCAGTTCTACATTGGGCAATTTCATCCGGTTATCTTGAGAGTTTATTTCAATAGTGGCTCACTCGCCAATATCTTCATTCCAAAGTTCCGGCCTGGCTTGGATGAAATCGCGCATGAGCCGGATGCACGCCGGGTCTTGCAGCACTTCCACTTTCACGCCTTGCGAGCGGACGTATTCCTCCGGCCCTTGAAACGTTTTGTTCTCGCCCACGACGATGCGCGGAATTTTGTAAAGCAACGCCGCGCCGCTGCACATCGGGCACGGCGAAAGCGTCGAATACAAAACGCAGCGCGCATAAACTTTTGCCGTGAGCCGTCCGGCGTTTTCGAGGCAATTCATTTCCGCGTGATGAATCACGCTGCCATGCTGCACGCGCTGGTTGTGGCCGCGTCCGATGATTTTTCCGTCGCAAACCAGCACCGAGCCGATGGGGATTCCGCCGGCGGCCAGTCCTTTTCTGGCTTCTTCAATCGCAGCTTGTAAAAATTGATCCATGATTTAGCGCGCAAAAATTTGTCGAATCACATCTTCAATCGGCACTTCCTGAATATCAATGTCAGTCACGGGCAAATCATCAAGCAATGATTTGCAGACGGAAATCACGCGGTCGCGTTTGACCTTGAACTTGATGGCTTCGGAAGTTTTTTCAACCACTTCACCGCAGCGGTTCAAATTGTCCGCTGAAATTTCATTGGCCTTCTCGCATTGGATCGTGACGAGTTTGAAATCGGCGAAGCGATCCACGATTTCGCTTAACTTGCCGTCGAAGAAAATTTTTCCGTGGTCAATGATGATGACGCGCTCGCACAATTCCTGGATGTCCGCCATATAATGGCTCGTCAGCAGAATGGTCGTCTTTTTTTCCGCATTGTGGCGGCGGATGAAATCGCGGACCGTCTTTTGCGAAGTCACATCAAGACCGATGGTCGGCTCATCGAGAAAAAGAACTTTTGGCTGGTGCAGCAGCGATGCGATAAGTTCCATTTTCATGCGCTCGCCGAGCGAAAGTTCGCGGACGCTGACGTTGAGCTTGTCTTTGACGTTGAGCAGTTCCGTCATCTCGCCGACGGTCTTTTCAAAACGGTCTTTGGGAATGCCGTAAATTTTTGCGTTCAGTTCCAGCGATTCGCGCGCGGGCAAATCCCACCACAATTGATTTTTCTGGCCGAGCACGAGCGCGAACTGGCGGCGGTAGCCGTCGTCGCGTTCCCACGGCGTATGGCCGAGAACTTTTGCCGCGCCGCTTGTCGGAAAAATCAAACCAGCGAGCATTTTCAAAGTCGTCGTTTTACCCGCGCCGTTTGGGCCGAGAAAGCCGACGAGTTCACCAGGTTCAATTTTGAAGCTGACATCGTTGACGGCGAGTGTCTGCTCGTATTGGCGGTGGAAAAGCCCTTTGACCGCGCCGGAAAATCCCGGCTGCTTTTTATAGGTGCGAAAAGCTTTGGTGAGATTGGTGACTTCAATAACTGCCATTTCAGGAGTCTAAAACCAGAAGTCAAAAATTCAAAGCCCGAATGGTCGGACTCATTCTGGAGTCATAAACGATTTCTTTATAATTCGCTTAATGTAATAAGTTCCATTCGCAGAGCATGGTTCTGTCTGCTGCGGCTTATCCAACTTGGATATAATTCGCTGCAAATCTATAATCACCTGCTTTTTCTTCTGATCCACCGTAATTGTGCCAAAGTATTTCTGTCGCAGAATGGGAGCGTTTTCACTAACTACATCGTTGGTGTTTTTTGGTTGGGTGTCCAACAGGACTTGCGCCATTTGGTCGGATCCGTTTTCGTGAAATACAAAGTTTGTATATTCTATCCCATTGCCTTGTAAAGTCGCCCAATAATAAATGTCTTGTCTATAGCCTCCAAATCCGTCCGGTCCAACCAACCCCATATAATAATCTCCACAAATCAACACCTGAATTTTATCAGCATTTTCAATTCGCAATTCAGCATAGTGCTTTGGTTCGGATTTTTGTGCCGCGCATCCAGTAAAAAAAGCAAAGCAACACAGCAAAGTAAAAGCATAAAATTTATTTTTCATGACTTTGTGCCGGCACATATCCGGCGAATTCCGCGCGAGGAAAATCAGCGCGCGAGCTGCTTTTCCAAGTAATGCACGACTTGGCGGACGTTGGAGTCCACTTCCATGCGGTCTTTGACGAGGCGGCAGGCGTGCAGCACCGTGCCGTGGTCGCGTCCGCCGTAGGCTTCGCCGATGGTGTTGAGCGAGCTTTCGGTCATTTGGCGGGAAAGATACATGGCAATCTGGCGCGGGAAGGCGATGTTTTCCGGGCGGCGCTTGCTGGTCATGTCCGCGAGGCGGATGTCGAAATGTTCGGCGACCTTTTTCTGGATGACTTCAATGCTGATGGTCTGCCGGCCTTCTTCGTGCAGAATTTCGCGCAGCAGGCCTTCAACGACTTCAATCGAAAGTTTTTTGCCGGTGAGCGAGGCGTAAGAGGCGACGCGGATGAGCGCGCCTTCGAGCCGGCGGATGTTGGTGCGGATGCGCGTGGCGAGAAAATTGGTCACGTCGTCCGGCAGCACGACGTTCATGATCTGCGCCTTTTTATTGAGAATGGCCAGGCGCATCTCAATGTCCGGCGGCTGCAAATCCGTGACCAGGCCCCATTCAAAACGGGAAACGAGGCGGTTTTCCAGACCTTGAATTTCACTGGCCGGGCGGTCGCACGTCAGCACGATCTGTTTGTGTGATTCGTGCAGCGCGTTGAATGTGTGGAAAAATTCCTCCTGAATGCGTTCCTTGCCGGCGAGAAACTGGATGTCGTCAATCAGCAGCACGTCGGTCTGCCGGTATTTTTTGCGGAACTTGGCGAGCTGGTTGTTTTGGATGCCGTCAATGTATTCGTTCGTGAATTTTTCGGACGAGACGTAGTGGACGCGCGCGCCCTTTTTGCTGGCGGAAACGTGCTGGCCGATGGCGTGGAGCAAATGCGTCTTGCCCAGCCCGACGCCGCCGTAAAGGAACAGCGGGTTGTAGGATTTGCCCGGCGCTTCGGCCACGGCCTTGGCGGCGGCGTAGGAAAAATTATTGTTCGCACCGACGACGAACGTGTCGAAGGTGTTTTTGGGATTGAAATGCAAATCGCCGTTTGCCGGTCCGGCACGTTCGGTTGCGGCGGCTGGATTTTTGGCCTTGGCTGCTGTTGCCGGCGCTGGCGGTGTGGTCGAAGTGACGGGCAAGGTTCCGCTGGTTACTTTGAATTTCACCTGCAACTTCGCGCCGGCGGCGATGGCCACGGCGTCCTGCATCAGGCTCAAATAATTGTCCTTGAGCCAGACCTCGCAAAATTCGTTGGGCGCTTCAATCGTGAGGTGATGCCCGTCCACCGCGCTGGCACGCAAAGGCGCGAACCACATATTGAATGTGTCCCGGCTCAACTTGACGCGGAGATGCTCCTGCGCCGTGTTCCAAATTTTTTCTGCAGAAATCTGCATAGTGTGCCGCAAATTCCAAATTTTACTGTTTTATTCACTTCGCCCGACAACCGGCCTTTTCATCAGGGTCACACGCTAGTCAAGCGTGCCACCGGCCATTATTCAAGCGAAAATATTAAAAGTTTAACCGCGACAATTTAAATGCCGCGCTTAAAACACATTTAAGTTTTTTAAGACAAGTTGCTTGCAACGATTCAAACCACTGATTGTCCTGCATCCGGTATAAATTTTTCCATTCCACCGGATGACTCTGAACAGCGTCAGAATTTTTACGGCATTGCCGCGAAAGATTCGAGGACAACATATTAACTCTTGTTCACAAGTTATTCGCATTGCGAAATGCCACGCTAAAACGGACGTTTTGGCGCAGTTTGAATCTTGAAAGCCGGTCACCTGGGAAAAATGTCAAAATCAATTCTGACAAGTGTTGAAAGGGCAGTGAGCGTGCAACAGTCAGGCTCAAACAGACTGGCAAATGCTTTCAGCAAAAGCCAGCAGCACCAGGAGCCTAATGCGCATCCTGTTTGTTGAATAGATAGACTTATACTTTTAGATATGCGTTGACAGAAATAAGCGAGTATGATTTAATGATTGCAGTTGCACGAGTTAATAACCTGAAACGGCAACGTGATCTTTGAATTTTATAATTTCGGCCTTGGCTTGAGTGCAGCCAGGGCACGAGTTCTCCGTAATCCTACGTTGTGCTCATTCTGAATTCCCCGGGTCTTTCGGCCACCCTCTGGCTGACTGACCCGGTTTTTTCTTTTCCAGGTCAATTTTTGTGCGGTCCGGCGAACCGTCCTAGGCCGGGGCAGTGAAGTTCAAATGTTGGCTTTGTGTCTTGGCGGCTTCGTTGCTAGTTTTAATCCATGAACCGGACTCAATCGGAAAAGCTGTTTGCCGAAGCCTTGAAATACATTCCCGGAGGCGTCAATTCACCGGTGCGCGCGTTTCGTGCGGTGGGCGGCAATCCGTTTTTTGTCAGCCGGGCGCGCGGCTCCAGAATCTGGGATGTGGACGGCAATGAATTGATTGATTACGTCCTGACGTGGGGGCCGGCCATCCTCGGCCACGCGCATCCGAAAATCATTTCCGCCGTCAAAGCCGCCGCCGAGCACGGCACGAGCTTCGGCATCCCGAATCCGCTGGAAGTCAAAATGGCGAAGCTCATCTGCGGGCTGGTGCCGAGCGTGAAAAAAATCCGCATGACGAGCAGCGGCACGGAGGCGTGCATGAGCGCCATCCGGCTGGCGCGCGGCTTCACGCGGCGCGACAAAATCATCAAATTCGACGGCTGCTATCACGGCCATGTGGATTCGCTGCTGGTGCGCGCGGGCAGCGGCGCGCTGACGTTTGGCCATCCTGACAGCGCGGGCATTCCGGCGGCGTTCACGCAGCACACGATTGTCGCGCCGTTCAACGATTTCGACGCGATAAGAAATATTTTCGCGGCGAACAAAAATCAAATCGCTGGCATCATCATCGAACCGGTGCCGGGCAATGCCGGCTTGTATCTGCCCAAGCCGGGCTATCTGGAATTTTTGCGCGCGATTACGAAGGCGGACGGCGCGCTGCTGATTTTCGACGAAGTGATGACCGGCTTTCGTCTCGCGCGCGGCGGCGCGCAGGAGCGTTTCAAAATCACGCCGGACTTGTCCACGTTCGGCAAAGTCATCGGCGGCGGGCTGCCGGTCGGCGCGTTTGGCGGGCGTGCGGAGATCATGGATTTGCTCGCGCCACTCGGCCCGGTTTATCAAGCCGGGACGTTGAGCGGCAATCCGATTGCGATGGCGGCGGGCATCGCCAATCTCGAAGAACTGCTTGATGGCGGCGCTTACTCCAAACTGGAGAAGCTGGGCGAACAGCTTGCAGCCGGAATGAAAGACGCCGCGAAGTCGGCGAACATTCCACTCCAGTTCAACTCCTGCGGCTCGATGTTCTGCGGCTACTTCACGAGCGCGCCAGTTTGGAACCTCGCCGACGCGATGACAAGCGACCGCGAACGGTTCAAAAAGTTTTTCCACGCGATGCTGAATGAAGGCATTTACCTCGCGCCGTCGCAGTTTGAATCCGGCTTTATTTCCACGGCGCACACGGCGGACGACGTGGAAAAAACGGTGCGCGCGGCGGCAAAGGCTTTCCGGGTATTGTAACTTTTGACGGACGCCGTCCCGGTGCCGGAGCTGGCGCACCGCCGTTTGAACACTGGATTTCCCGCGTGGTCGGCTGGACGAAGGCCAACGCGTGAAGCTGCACGGCATTTTGTCGGACACGCGCGGGCAGTTGAAGGATTTGCGGCAGCAGTATCGTCCGCAGGCGGGACTGGTCATCAGCAACGCGGACGCGCAGGTCACGGCGCTGCTGACACCGGCACAGCAGGCGCGCTACGAAAAATTCAAGGAGTCGAACCATCCGGTCTGGCGCGTGCTGCGGCAGGAGCCGTGAGATTGCAATTGAGCAGGCGCGGTTGTGCCGGTATTGTGGCGGCGTTGCGCGCGTAGCTCAATTGGATAGAGCGTCGGCCTCCGAAGCCGAAGGTTGTGGGTTCAACCCCCGCCGTGCGCACCACTTTTTTGAAAATTTTTCTTCGGCGCTTTCTGCTCATTCCGCCCTGGCTTTGCCGACAATGGACAATGGAACTGGAAAAATAGTTTGCGTTAAAAGCTAGACAAATTCCGCCGCCGGGCGCGTCATTAAGGAAAATGCCCGGCGGACTGGACATCGAACGGCTCTACGATGAGCACGCGCAGTCGCTTTATGCTTTTCTTCTGAATTTCACGCGCGCCGAGGCCGACACGCGCGATTTGCTTCAGGAAATTTTCGTCAAACTCGCCCGCGAACCGAAGCTGCTCGCTGGCGTGCGCGAGGAGCGCGCGTTTCTCATCCGCCTCGCGCACAACGCCGCGATTGACCTGATGCGCCGGCGCGGCACGCGCGAGAAAACCAAGGAAAATTTCGCCGCTGAAACCGTTTCCTTGTTCGCGCCGGCAAACGATCCCGATGAAAAATTTTTCCGCGCCGAGCTGGCCGTTGCCCTCGGCGAATTGCCGGAGGAACAGCGCGTCGTCGTCCACTTGAAACTTTGGGCGGGCTTGACGTTTGAGGAAATCGCCGCTGCGCTGGACATTCCGCCGAACACCGCCGCGAGTCGTTATCGCTACGGGCTAGACAAATTACGCGGGCGGCTGCGTCCACTTTACGAAGAGATCAAATGAACAAAAAAATTTACAGAAGGCAACAAAGCAAACAAAGTTCGGCCTTCGTTGCCTTTGTTTGCTTCTGTTAAGTTTTGATTTTAGAAAATGAAACCGGACGATTTTGAAGACAAATTGCAGTGTCAAGCGTTGCGGAAAATTCCCGGCGAATGGCGCTCGGAAATTTTGCGGGAGGGACAGCGTGTCGCCGTTCCTAATGATAAATGGGGCGCCGGCACGGCGTCCCTCCCGAAATTGAATTGGCGGACGGCCCTTTCAGAAATCTTTTGGCCAAATCAAAAAGCCTGGGCCGGGCTGGCGGCGGTGTGGATTTTTATTTTCGCGCTGCATTTTTCCATGCGCGACAAGACGCCGATGGTTGCGGAAAAAATTTCGCCGCCATCGCCGGAAATGGTCGCGGAATTGAAGCAGCAAAAGTTGATGTTTGCCGAATTGATCGGCGCGAACGATTTGAAAGTGGCCGACCGTCAGAAAATCCTTTCGCCGAAACCGCGCAGCGAACGTGCGGAAATCTTAATGACATAAAATTTATGGACGAAAAACCGAAAAGCATCTGGAAAAAATATATCACCGGGCGGATGGCTTTGGTCATCTGGCTGGCGTTGACAGCGTTCACCATCATGCTGGGCAGCTTCATCAGCGGGCTGACCAATTACGACCGGCCAATGTCTGATCTCTTACTGTCCGTGGGAATTTTCACAAGCGTTTTTCTCGCAATCATCCTGTTTTTGATTTATGTCGCGTGGCCGTTGTCGCGCTGGTTTTTTTGGAAACACTGGCGGCGGACATTTTTTGGCCTCGCGTGTTTCGCCACGTTGATTGGGCTGCTTTACGCCGAGGAAGACTGGCGCGGCAAACATGACTGGAACAAATTCAAACGCGAATGGGAAGCCAAGGGCGAACATTTCGATTTTGCCAGCGTCATTCCGCCGCCCGTGCCGGATGACCAGAATTTTGCGCTGACGCCGATTTGGGTTGAATCCATGAAGGCCGTTTTGGGCCCAAGAAATTCTTCCAAATGGTTTGCCAGCTACGCGGAAAATGGACGCACCAATTTTGTTGACCGGCTGGCACTGGATGTTTTTCACGAGGAAGAAACGGCGATGCCAAAAATCGAGCAGCCGAAATTTGGAAACTGGCAAAAGGGCGAACTGACCGACTTGCCATCCTGGCAAAATTATTATCGCGCCGCCAGTTTTACCAACCGGGCCGAATTAAAAACGCCATATTATTATCCGGCGAAAGCATTCACCAACGGCTTTCCGGTTTCACCGCAGCCGCAAACACCGGCGCAGGACGTTTTGCTGGCGTTGAGCAAATATGATTCGACAATTGAAGAATTGCGCGCGGCGAGCAAGTTGCCGTATTCGCGGTTTCCGCTCAATTACGATGGCATGCCTGCCGCAATTTTGCTTCCGCATTTGGCGCAACTTAAACGATGCGCGCAGGTTTTGGAATTGCGCGCGGTTGCGGAATTGCAAAATGGCGAAAGTGAAAAAGCATTGGCCGATGTGAAGTTGTCGTTGCGATTGATAGATTCGGTCCGCACCGAGATGTTTTTGATTTCACATCTGGTCCGCATCGCAGTGATGGAGATTACGATTCAACCGATTTATGAAGGCTTGGCGGAACATAAATGGTCGGACGCGCAATTGATGGAATTGGATTCAGAACTGGCGAAGCTGAATTTTCTGGCGGATTATCAATTTGCAATTCGCGGAGAACGAGCCTTGGAGATTGCCAACATCGAATTTTTTCGGCATCCGACATCGGATCCGCAATTCAAACGTCCGCGTTTATATTTTGTCGCGCCGCTTTTGTATCTCTTTCAAGAGATGTCCTATGAGGGTAACGACGAGAATGCTCAAATAGGCTTTCAAATGCTGGCTTTAAGTTTTGGACCGTCCGGCTGGATTGATCAAAATGAACTGCGCATCGCCCGATTTGAAACAAAATGGTATTTGCCAATTGTTGACGAAAATAAAGAAACCATTTCGCCGGCCAAAATTCCCGACTCCGGAACTGCGCTTGGCCGAGAAATTCAACATCGCACGCCGGAAAATGTTTTAGAGACATTGTTAATACCCGCGTTAGGCGGTGCGGCGAGAAAATGTGCCTACGCGCAATGTTCCGTGGACTTGGCGCGCGTGGCGATTGCGCTGGAGCGCTATCACCTCGCGAATGGAAATTATCCCGAATCGCTCGCCGCGCTCGCGCCGCAGTTCCTGGAAAAAATTCCGCACGATGTTATCAATGGTGAGCCGTTGCATTATCGCCGCACGGATGACGGACAATTTGTTTTGTATTCCGTCGGCTGGAATGAAAAGGATGATGGCGGCGTGGTGGTTTTCAAAAAAGGTTCGTCGCCGGATGCGAACACGGATCAAGGCGATTGGGTCTGGCGGTATCCGGCCAAATGAATTTTTGATTTACGACATACGATTTACGCGACATCGTGAAATTTTCTTGCGACGCGTAAATCGTAAATCGCATATCATAAAATCAGGTGTTCATCCGCGTTCATCTGTGGTTCAATTAGTTGGTGAACATCACGAATCTGAATCCCGACGCGGACATCGGCGCGAGCGCGTGGCTGGTGGAACTGGACGAGCACCGCATTTTGCTCGACGCGGGGATGCACCCGAAGCGCGAGGGCCGCGACGCGCTGCCGCGCTTCGGCAAGGCGGGCACGCACGACGTGGACGCGATTGCGATTTCGCACTGCCATCACGACCATCTCGGCGCGCTGCCGGTGGCGGTGCGGCATTTTCCCAAGGCGCACGTTTTGATGACGGAGTTGAGCTACATCCTGTCGGAGCGCGTGCTGCACAATTCGGTGAACGTGATGACGCGCCAGCGCGACGAGCTGGGCATCCGCGAATACCCGCTTTACACGCACGATGAACTGGACGACATCGCGCCGCGATTCCAGGGCTTCAAATACAACCGCGAAGTGGAATGGGCGGCCTTTCACAAAACCCGCGCGGGCCAGTCGTCACCGACGCTGGAATTTTTCGACGCCGGCCACACGCTCGGCTCGGCGGGCATTTTGCTGCGCGGAAAAAAGGAGACTTTGTTTTACACGGGCGACGTGTGCCTGCATGACCAGACGATTTTGAAAAGCGCGCGGTTCGAGGACGTGAAGGCAGACGTGATGATCATGGAAACGACGCGCGGCAACCGCGAGGTGCCAAAGGAATTTTCGCGCGAGGGCGAAATCGGGCGGCTGGTGGCGGCGATCCACGCGGCGCAGAAAAAAAAGGGCTGCGTGATGATTCCGGCGTTCGCGCTGGGGCGGACGCAGGAAATGCTCGCGCTGCTGGCGCTGCTGATGCGCGAGGGGAAATTGAAGAAGCAGCCCATTTACATCGGCGGCCTGGGCCGCGTGTTCACGGAGATTTACGACATCGAGGCGCACCGCACGCACCGGCAGCACACGAATTTGAAGCTGAACGAGGCGGTGCAGTTGATCGTGCTGGAAAAAGGCGCGGCGGAGAGCATGAAGTTGAGCGGCGGGAAAATTTTCGTCATCACCGCGGGCATGATGAGCGAAAACACGGCGGCGCACGATCTGGCCAAGCGGATGATCGGCGACGAGCGGCAGAGCATTTTTTTTGTGGGCTACGCGGACCCGGATTCGCCGGCGGGAAGATTAAAGGCGGCGAAGCCGGGCGAGACGTTCGTGTTCAGCCCCAGCGCCGGGCGCGTGACTAAAAATTGCGATATGCAGGATTTTGATCTGACGGCGCACGCGAACCGCGAGGACCTGCTGGAGTTCGTCGGCCAGGTTTCGCCGCGCGCGGTTTTGCTCGGCCACGGCGATGAAAATTCGCGGCGCTGGTTTGAAGGGCAAATCCGCGAACGCTGGCCGAAAATGAAAATTTTCCAGCCGCAGCCGGGAATGGTTGTGAGCGTCTGATTTTTGAAGGCGAAAACCGCCGGGAGAAAAATTTCCGCCGGCGGTTTTGCGTTTTGATTTTAGTGGCCGTTGCCGCTGACGATGTTCGCCAGGTTGAAAATGGGCAGGAACATGCAGACGACCATGCTGCCGATGACGACGCCGAGGAAGACGATGAGCAGCGGTTCGATGAGGGACATGAGGCCGGAGAGCGTGGTTTCAATTTCTTCGTCCAGGAAGTTGGCGACGCGTTCGAGCATGGTGTCAATGTTGCCGGTCTGTTCGCCGGCGCTCAACATGCGGATGATCATGCTGGGGAAGACGGGATGTTTGCCGAGCGCGGCGGAAATGCCCTCGCCGCGTTCGATGTCGAGCGAGGCGGCTTTGACGGCTTTTTCCATGACGACGTTGCCGATGGTCTGCGAGACGATGTGCAGCACTTCCAGAATCGGCACGCCGCTGCGGACGAGCGAGGACAGGGTGCGTGTGAAGCGCGCGAGGCAGATCTTGTGCGCAATCGGCCCGAAAACCGGCAGCCTGATGCGCTGCTTGTCCCAGAATTCGCGGCCGCTCTTGGTCTTGATATAATAAAACCAGCCCCAGACCGCCGCGCCCGCCAGGATGATCAAATAGAGGAGGTAATTTCTCACGATGTCGCTGATCCCGATCATGATCAGGGTCGGGCCGGGCAGTTGCGCGCCGAAGCCGGAATAAATTTCCTTGAACGTCGGGATCACCCGCACGAGCAGGAAGATGGTGATGACCACGGCCACGCACGAAACTACGGTGGGATACATCAACGCCGTCTTCACTTTTTTGCGGAGACGTTCGGTGTTTTCCAGATAGGTCGCCAGCCGCGCGAGAATTTCCGCGAGCAGGCCGCCTTTTTCGCCGGCGGCAACCATGGCGACGTAAAGCCGGTTGAACGCCTTGGGATGCCGGGTCAGCGCCTCGGAAAAACTTTCGCCGCTCTCGACGCGCGTGGTGATGTCGCGGATCGTGTCGCGCATGATTTTGTTCGGGGTCTGTTCGGCGAGCGCCTGCAGCGCTTGGACGATGGCGATGCCGGCGTCAATCATCGTCGCGAGTTGTCGCGTGAACACCACCAGGTCGGCGAGGCCGACCCGGCCGCCTTTCGTCTGGCCGCGCTTGGAAATTTTTTCCTTGATCTCGACCACCAGCAGGTTGCGGTTCAACAGCGCCGCGATGGCGGCCTGCTCCGAGAGCGCCTCGACGTTGTTGCGGATTTCGCGGCCGCTGGCCGTCTCTCTGGCTGTGTAAGCGAATATTGGCATATCCTATGGACGTGAATAGTTCATCAGCCGCGAATTGCAAGCGCAATTCGTCGGGCGGATTTTATTCAGCACAATCTGTTCCAGCGGTGATTTTTTTTGAAATTGAATTTTGCCGGCGAAATCCAGCCGTTTTCAACTGTGAAATGAATCGTGGAATGCCCGCTTTCGGGCGTCCAAAAGCAGATTTTATTGCCGGGCTTTTTGACGTTAATGTGCAACTGGCTTTTTACCAGCGGTTTGCATTATCAAAATTACCGTAAAAAAATTGTTGTCATTTTGTCTTATTTTCCTTAATTTTGATGGCAACAGCACCGCAGGGTGCAGGAGCAAACTGTTTTTGCTCCCTTAACAACAGTAAAACAAAAACAAACAACATCGGAGGAACAGATGAAGTTTAATAAATGGACAGTGGGTCTGGCAGCGGTCGGGGCAATCAGCCTCACCTCGGCAGCCCGCGCAGACGATGCGCCTAAAATGAGTCAGTTGAACATTGCGGAATCAGGCACCACCATCAGTGGTTATATTGATGTGGCCGCTCAATACAACGCCGGCAACGTCGGCGAGATGGGCTACACAGACATTCCCGCAGGCACGAGTTCAGATAAAGTTGACAGCTTCAGCCTTAACACGTTTGATATTGCCATTGACAAGCCGCAGGACGACAGCCCTTGGGCTGCGGGTTATCATGGTGAACTCGAGTTTGGACAAGACCTTGTCTACAGCGGATACCCCAGCAGTAGCAGCAGTAGTAGTAGTGGTTACGGTTACGCGGTTCGGCAGGCGTATGTCGTCGTCCGCACGCCGGTGGGCAACGGCATTGACTGGAAAGTTGGCGTGATGGATGACATCATCGGTTACGAAAGCAACACCGACGGCGCCAATCCCAACTACACCCGCTCCATCGGCTACTTCTATGAGCCAACCACGCTCGTTGGGATGATTGGTTCTTACAAGGTGAATGACATGATCACGGTTCAGGCCGGCCTTGCCGAAAACTGGACCGGCTATTCTGGAAATAGCGAAGTTTCTTCCAAAACCTTTGCTGGTGCCATTGCGCTCACCGCTCCTGACAGTTGGGGCTGGGCCAAAGGCGCAACCTTGAATTTGGGAGCGCTTGTGAACCCTTACAAGTATGGCACGGACAACTATTACGTCGGTTTGACCGTTCCCACGCCGATCAGCGCCCTCAAGATGGGTTACGCGTTTGACCTATACAGCGACGCTGATTCAGGGTATGGCAACCCTCATAACAACAGCGGTTGGGTTCTGGGCATGTATGGCTGTTATCAGGCCACCGACAAGCTCTCGCTCAACCTCCGTGGTGAGTATTACGACTTCGCGGACGGTGAAGGTCCGTATTTTGCGGCAAATTATCCATATAACCAACGGGGCAATGGCCTTGGTGAAGAAATCACCGCCACCGTGCAATACAACCTCTGGGCCAACGTCATCAGCCGCGTGGAATTCCGCTGGGATCATGTTGACTCGGGCAACGCTTTTGGCGTGGGCGGAAATTCTTCGAGCGAAAGCTTCTCCGGCTACACCGATCCCAACTCCAACTCCTTCCTGTTGGCCGTCAACCTCATTTACACGTTCTAATTTGATTTAGAACCTTTGGCCCCTTCCGGGAAACCGGAAGGGGTTTTTGTTTTCCAGCGCCAATGTCTCCCGTGAAGTTTATCATATCATCATATCAAGATATGTTGATTTTTAATTTGAATAAACGCCGGCCTTCCGGTAATTTCGAAAGGTCATTTCTAACCAATGCGATTAATCCGCGACATTTACGCTGAAAAAATGACGGCAAAAAAGCCCGTCGTTTCCTTTGAATTTTTCCCGCCCAAGACCGATGAAGGCGACCGCGCCCTGCTGGAAAAACAGATTCCCGCGCTGCTGGCGGCGCGGCCGGATTTTTGCTCGGTGACCTACGGCGCCGGCGGCAGCACGCGCGAGAAGACGCTGACCATCGTTGACCGCATCCAGCGCGAGCACGCGCTGCCCGCGCTCGCGCATCTCACCTGCGTCAACCACACGCGCGAAGAAGTCCGCGCGCTGCTGGAAAAAATCCGCGCGCTCAATTGTAAAAACGTCCTGGCCCTGCGCGGCGACCCGCCCGGCGGCGGCGAATTCAAACCGACGCCCGGCGGCTTTGAATTTTCCTCGCAGCTCGTAAAATTCATCCGCGAAGCCGGCGATTTTTCCATCGGCACCGCCGGGTTTCCCGAAGGCCACATCGCCAACAAAATCGGGAAGCACGACGACTGGCGGCACCTGCGGGAAAAAGTGGACGCGGGCGCGGACTTTGTCCTCACGCAGCTTTTTTTTGACAACGCCGACTTTTTTGAATTCCGTGACTTCGTTTCCAGCAAACTCGGCGTGAAGGTTCCGCTGGTGCCCGGCGTCATCGCCATTTTAAGCGCGACGCAAATCACGAAGTTCACGCAGCTTTGCGGTTCAAAAATCCCGCCGCTGCTCCGTTCAAAACTGGACCAGCTTGGCGCGGACGACGAGGCGGCGGCAAAATTCGGCATTGAATACGCGACCCGGCAGTGCGAGGAACTGCTGCGGGCGGGCGTGCCGGGACTGCATTTCTACACGCTCAACAAGGCGCATTCAACCGTGGCGGTGCTGAAAAATCTCGGGCTGGCCTAGGACAAACAGCGGCTGGTCAAGGTGGCGGCAAGGTTCAAAGGCCAAATGCGTTCAACATGGTGCCGATGACGCTCAATGGCCCGGTGTCTTCCAATCCGTCGGCGGCCTTGTCCAGCTTTTGCATCGAGAGCTTGGCGTTCTTGTAAAAATCCTGGTCGTTCACCAGCTTGCCGATGGTTCCGTTGCCCTGGTTCACCTTCTGCAAAATCTGGTTGAGGTTGGTCATGGAAGCCGCCGTCTGATTGTAAAGCGCGTCTTCAGTCAGCAATTTGCCGATCGTGCCCTGCCCGGCGCTGACGTTGTTCATCACCAGCTTGGCCGACAGCAGAACATCCTGTGCGGTGGCGGCGGTGTTTTGCAAGTTGCTCACGGTGGTCAAGGCGGAGGCGTAAAGCGTGTCGTCATAAATCAATTTGCCGACCGTGCCCTGCCCGGCGGCGATCTGGCCGGAAATGTTTTTGATGTTGGCGATGGTCGCCGTGATCGGCCCGCTGTTTTGTTTCAGGATGTCGGTGAGCGGGCCGAGGACGTTGTCAATTTTGTCGCCGGAAAAGGCGTCGCCCACGCGCTTGATGCCGGCGGCGGCCTGGTCCAGCTTGGCCATGATGGCGCTCAAGTCCGGCTGCTCGACCGATTGCAGGATCGTCCCGTCCTCGGCCCGGGGCGCGTCCGGCGAGCCGAAGTCAACGGAGACAAAGTTTTGCCCCATGAGGCCGGTGAATTTGACGGTGGCCTTGCTGTCGGTTTTCACCAGCGCCTTGTCGTCGAGCTTCATGGTCACATTGACCTTGTTGGTGGTCAGGCCAATGGACTCGACGCGGCCAATTTCCACGCCGGCCAGCTTCACGCTGTCGCCGACCTTCAAATCCTGCACGGTGTCGAATTGCGCGCTGACATGGTAGCCGTGGCTGAACATGTCGCCGCCGCCGAGTTTCTCAATGAGGACGACGGCGGCGATGATGGTGACGGCCACAAAGAGGCCGAGTTTGGTTTCCAGTGAATTTTTCATGGGCTTGATGGTTTAATTTTCGCGTTTGAAATCTGCGTGTAAAAATCTCTGAACGAGCGGGTCGTTGAACTGCTTCACTTCTTCCGGCGTTCCGACGGTGACGATTTTTCCCTCGACGATGACGGCGATGCGGTCGGCCACGCCAAAAGCGAGGTCGCGGTCGTGTGAAACGATGAGCGACGTGACGTGCGTGCGCCGTTTGAGATCCAAAATTTCGTTGCCGATGACGACGGACGAAAGCGGGTCCAGCTCGCTCGTCGGTTCATCGTAAAGGATCAACTGCGGTTCAATGACCAGCGCGCGCGCGATGGCGACGCGCTTTTTCATGCCGCCGGAAAGTTCGTTCGGCATTTTGTCCGCCGTGTCCTTGAGGCCGACGTCTTCGAGAATTTCCGCGACAACTTTTTCAATTTCCGCCGGCGGCTTCAGGCGGTGTTCGGTCAGATAAAGCCCGACGTTTTCGCCGACCGTGAGCGAGTTGAGCAGCGCGCCGGACTGGAAAACCAGCGCCATGCGGTATTTGGCGGCGACTTCCGGCGAGCCGACCGTTTCGCCGTTGATGAGAATTTCGCCGGCGTCCGGCTCCTCCAGGCCGATGAGATGTTTGAGCAGAACGCTTTTGCCGCTGCCGCTCGGGCCCATGATGACAAAAATTTCTCCGGGCCGGACCTCGAAGTCCACGCCTTTCAAAACTTCCTGGCCGTCGAAATTTTTTCGCAGGCCGCGCACGACGAGGCTGACGCCGGAAGAGTTGTGGTTGGACGCGTTCATCTCAACAAAAGCCGCGTGAGGATGTAGTCGAAAATCACGATGCACGCAATGGAGTTCACCACGGCCTTCGTGACGGAGCGGCCGATGCCGCGCGGGCCGCCGATGGTCGTCAAGCCCTGATGACACGACACCGCGCCGATGATGAGCGCAAAACAGAAGCTCTTGAAGACGCCGTTGCACACGTCCTTCAGGACGACGATGTTTTTCAAGTCGGAAAAGAAAACGTTGAACGGGATTTCCATATGATTGTTCATGTCCGCCACCATCGCGCCGCCGAACCAGCCGATCAAAATTGAAGAAACCACGAGCATCGGCAACGCCACCGCGATGGCCAGCATTCGCGGCAAAACCAGATAGTGAATCGGATTGATGTTCATCGTGCGCAACGCGTCAATTTCCTGATAGACGCGCATCGAGCCGATCTCCGCCGCCATCGCCGAGCCGATGCGTCCGGCGATCAAAATCGCCATCATCACCGGCGCGAGTTCCTTGGCGATGGCGAGGCCAACCAGCCCTCCGACGGCGTTGGTTAGACTGTGTTCCACGAGTGATGGGCCAAAATTCAATGCGATAACTCCGCCAATGAAAAAGGACAGGATGCAGACCATCAGCAGGCTCGCGTTGCCGATTTCAAAAAACTGCTCGAACACCTTCTGCCGCTGCCGCCACGCCTGCGGCAGCGCCAGCAGCGTGCGCCAGAACAGCAGAACAACTTCGCCGATGCTCTCAAACATAAATCATTTCGTTCGCGGATGTGAAACGGTGAGGTAAAACAGCCGCGTCCGGCTGTTTTCTCCGTCCCTTTGATACTGGAAAAGGCCGAACAGGAGCGAGATTTTTTTGTGGCCGGGCGCGGCCTCGCGCCGGTATAAATTCCAGAGCAACGATTCGCTGGCCGCGCCCGCCTTGGGATTTTTTTCCGCGCGCCAGAGCGACCAGAGCGGCGACCAGTTGCGATCAATGCCGCGATTGTTCGGCAGCGCCGGCTCGACGGGCGCGAGGATTTGCAGCCGTTCATTGCCGTCGAAATCGCGTTGCCAGAAGAAAAACGGCCACATGGCCGTGCGGCGTTTTTGCGCATCGGTCTGCGTGTTCTTTTCGAGAACATCCGAATAAAGGTAGAAACAAATGCTCGTCCGCCGCTCGTCCAGCGGATCGGAATGCAGCCGTTTGTAGCGGCAGAGCGGCCACAGATACGAGTCGCTCTCCTGCGTCTGGTTGTGCGACTGGCTGAACAGCGGCCAGACGTGCGAGGTGGTCTTGCCCTCGCCGCGCGTGAAAATCACGAACGGCCACGGCCCCTGCCACTCGCGGTATTTTTTCCCGCGCTCGTCAATCCAGGTGAACAGCGGCCAGAACACCGAGGTCGTGTCGCGCTGGGGCGACCGCATTCCGGCAAAGAGCGGAATCGAGACGCGGACTTTTTCCGGGTTGTCCGTGCCGGTGCCGTTGTTTTGCGAAAGCCAGAACGGCCAGAGGAAAAAGGACTGGTCGTGTGCGCCAATGGTGGCGACGTCGCCGAAGCCGTTGGTCTGCGTGGTCATGTCCTTGTGTTCATTTCCGACCAGTGGCCAGATTTGCCAGCCGTGCAGTCCGTCGCCGCGCCGGACGTGGACAAAGGGATAAAAATAATTGTCCGTGACAATATCTTTTTTCCTCGATTCACCGAAAATGGGAAACATGACAAAGAACATTTCGTCGCGGAACAGCCGGTTTTTTAGATGACCGTAAAACGGGACGACGGCGGTGTAATTGAGATTTGTGTCCAGCGAGCGCTGCTGGAAATAGAACGGGAAAATTGTGAACTGATGCGTTTGGAAATCGTCCGGCTGCCGTCCGCCAGCGAAGCTCAAAAGTTCGCCAAGCTGCCAGCGCCATTCGCCGCCGTAATGTTCGCAGGTGAGGAGCGGATAAAGAAAATCAAATTCGCCGGAATCAACGGCGGAGTTTTTGTAGCTGGAAAAAAACGGCGGAACGGCCAGCGTCTGCCCGGATTCATTTTTTTCGGAATAAAAAAACGGGCCGGCGGCTTCGGTGCGGTGCCCATTTTCAAGCGTCAGCTTGAACTGGTCAAAAAGAAAACCAGCCGAAAAGGTCTCTTCACTGCGCGCCAATCCCGTCGTCAAAAAAAACAAGATAGCGGCGCAAAACCGGCTGAAAACTATTCTGGAAATATAAAAAATCATCTCGCGTTATCGTTATTGAACATGGCTTACCGCTTGGTTTTTGCTATTTCATTTATGTTTAACATTGATATTGACTTTAGATTGCTTTGTTGTATTTTTGGCATAATTGAGGTTTTTACCTCGGTTCCTCCAGACCCGGTGCCGGCGATTTGTCGTCGGCGCCGGGTTTTTTTCCAAGCAGATGCCATCGCCCCAGCAAGTTCAGCAGCGCGGGCAGAAACGTCAAGCCGGCAATCATGCAGGTCGCGATGCCGGCGGACATGATGACGCCGAGGCTGTGGATGCCGCGATGTTGCGCGAGAATCAAACTGCCGAATCCCGCGATGGCCGTCAATCCCGACACGAGCACCGCCTTGCCGGTGCTGCGCGCGAGAATGCCGGGCGTGCGTTCCTCGGCATAGCGGTTGAGAATGTGGATGCCGTTCGTCACGCCGATGCCGATGACCAGCGGCAACGTCATGATGTTCGCCGGATTGAACGGCTCGCCCAGCCAGCCCATCAGCCCGGCCAGCCACAGCGTTCCGAGGCCGACGGGAATCAAGGCCAGAATCACCGCCACCAGACTGCGAAAATGAACCAGCACCATGATGGCGATGGCAATCAGCGAATACCACGCCGCCGTGATGTAACTGTCTTTGAGGAGAGATTCGTATTCTAAAAATTGCACCGGCGTGCCGGTGATGATCGGATGGTTCGTGTCGCGCGGATCAAGCGCCTGGCGCAACGCGTCCACAAATTCCTGCTGGTTGCCGCGCTCCCAGACATTTTTTTTAGGATAAACCTGCAATAGAAATTTTCCATTCATGCCGATAAAACCGTCGCGCAGCGCGGGCGGCAAATCCTCGATCCGCAGCGGCGCGCCATCATCCTGGTTTTGCAGCGTCACGAAGGTGTCGCGCAAATCCTCGAACAGCGCCTGCTGAAATTCTGCGATCTTGTCCGCGTGTTCCGCCAGCGCGGTTCGGTCGCCCGCCAGCATCGCCTTGCGGAAATCCAGGATGGCGTTTTGCAGGGACAAAAATTGTTTTGCCAGCTCCGGGTTGCTGTTGCCGGCTTTTTCTTTCGCCGCGCCGAGATAGCCATTGAACGAATACAGCGTGCTGCTCAACGCATACAGGTCAACGGGGTTTGTATCGGGCGGACTGAATTGCAGCGGCGCAACCACCGCCTTGATTTCCGAGACCAATTTCAGTTTTTCAGCCTGGGCCTGATGCAAATATCCGGCGGCGGACTCCACGTCGGCGACCACGTTCGTCAGCGCGCGGATTTTTTTTTCCAGCGCCACCGCTTCGTCCAGATTGTCGGCCACGACGGCGCCAAACAAAAGTGATTTTTCCTCCGACAATTTTTTTTCATAGACGACCGACGGCAGATGGGCGCTCTGCAAATTCAGCAGATTGTAATCGAACGTCACCTTGTGCAACTGGGTGGCCGCCAGCGCGGAAATCGCCGCGATGACGGCCGTCACCAGCGCCGGTCGTTGCAGCCAGACATTTTCGATCCGTGCGCGCCGGTCGTCTTCCTGGATTTGATGGTCAATGACATTTTGCCGGCCGCGCAACAGCAGCACCGGCAGAAGCGTCAACATTGGCACGAGGCAGATCATCAGGCCGCCGCCGCAGATGATGCCCATTTCGCGGATGCCTTTGAAATGGGTGAACGCCATCGCGGCAAAGGCGCCCGCCGTCGTCAACGCCCCCATGACAATTCCCTGGCCGGTGAAAACCATCGCCTTCATCATCGCCTGCTCGGGCGTCTTGCCATGGCGCAATTCCTCCTCGTAACGCGTGATGAGATGCACGCCAAAATCAATCGCCAGCCCGATCAGCATCGGCAAAAAGGTGATCGTCAAGACATTCAAATGCCCGACCGTCAGCGTCGCAAACGCCAGCGTGTAGGCCAGGCCGAACATCAGGCAGATCATCGCCTTCACCGGCCGTCCGGTTTCATTGTAACCGTAAATAAAAATGATCGCACAGATCACCAGCGACACGAGGCTGGCCAGCGTCGTGTCCTTCTGCGATTGCGCCATTTGATCGTAATCCAGCACCGGTTCGCCGGTCAGGCCGGCGTTCACCCCCGGAACCTCCATTTTTGTCTCTTCAATCAATTGCCGCAGCCGGTGAATGGCATCGCCCGTCAAATTGCCGCTCGTCACCTGCCGATGAAACACATTTTCCAGAACGGCGCTTTTCAAAAGCGTCCACAGCACCGGCGGCGCGTCGTTCGCCGCCTCCTCGGGCGCGTGGGCCGTGACCAAAAAAGTTTTCCCGCGGTTGAACGTGACATAAGCCGCGTTGGTCGGATTGAAAAAAGCCGTCATGTCCGGCGGCGGCGGCGTGCCCTCACGCGCCAGACTTTCGCGCGCCTGCTGCAATATCTGCCCCAGCACCGGCAACGAATTCATCAGCGAATCGGTCTGCGCATTCTGCTCCGGTTTCGCGGTGCGGAACTGCGTGTTGACCAGTTCAAAAAAAGTCACGAGGTTGGTCGCCTGCGAAAATTTCTGGATGAACGGCAGGTCGCCGCGCAAGGTGTCGCGGATTCCCGCCAGATCATCTTCCGGCACGAACAGCAGCGCCTTCGGCCCCATCATCGGCAGGTCGCCCTTGAAAAAAACATCGCGGAACAGGTTGGTTTCCGCTTGCAGCCTGGCGCCCAGCCGTTCGACAAACTGCCGGTTTTTTTCGACGTTCTCGCTTTCCACCACGACGACCAGATAATCCGGCTGCGGAAACTCCTTTTGAAATTCGAGGAAGTTGTGATGGTAGCGCTGGCCGCCGCTGACCAGCTTGTTCTGGTCCATGTCGAACTGCAAAAACGCCACCGTGAAGGCGATGCTCGCCAGGAACAAAACGGCCTGCGGCCAGACAAACCAGCGCGGATGGCGGCAGAGGGCCGCCACCAGCCGGCCCAGCAGCCGGGCGAGAAACGAATCGGCGCGCAACGACTTCATGCGCCGCGCCCCGGAATTTTCCGCGTTGAAAAATTTTCTTTCACGCCGCCTCGACAGAAACCGCCGTGCCGTAGCACAGCACCTCGGTGATGCCGGGCGCGATCTCCGTCGCGTCGTAGCGCACCCCGATGATGGCGTTTGCGCCGAGCTGGCCCGCGTGCGTGAGCATCAGGTTGTAGGCGTCCTCGCGCGCCCGCTCGCACAGGCTGGTGTAAAGCGAGATGTTCCCGCCAAAAATGCTCTGGATGCTCGCGCCGATGTTGCCGATGACCGAGCGCGACCGCACGATGATGCCGCGCACCACGCCGAACGATTTGACCACGCGAAAGCCGGGCAGTTCAAACGTCGTGGTCGTCAGAGGATGTGTCATGCTCATAGAACTTTGATTGAACACGACGCGGCGCGGCGGCAAAAGCTAAAAAACACGGTCAGGCGGGCGACAGAAACGCGAACGTCGGCAGGTTTCGCAAAACCGCAAAGAGCAGCGCGATGACCAGCAGCGTCCAGAGAAATCTGGCCGGGAAAAATTCCCCGTTGACCCGTCCCAAACTTTTTCTGGCGGCGAACCAGATTCCCCGCGACGCCAGAAAAATCAGCCCGCCGACGAACAGCGCGTTGTCGCGCAGCGCGGTGGAAAAATCCCCGTGCAGCAGCGCATAAAGCGCCCGCGTGCCGCCGCAGCCGGGACAGTTCAGGCCGGTCAGCCGGTGAAACTGGCAGATGGGATAAAATCCATGCGTCGCCGGGTTGAAGAAAAAAATCACCGCCGCGCCGCCAAACACCGTGGCTGCTAAAATTATTCCCGCGAACCAGACATTCGGGTTCGACCGGGAAATTTTTGGCGGTGCGGCGTTCATTAATTTTGCCCAAGGTTGACGATGGCCTGCGTCTGGTTCGCCGCCAGGGAAAGCAGCGTGAGACCGAACGACCACAGCAGGCTCGTCGCCGAAAGAACCAGGCCGGCGATGGCGAGGCCGCGGCCTCCCTGCCTGTGCGGATCGCCGCCGATCTGCACCAGCGCGATGATGGAAAAGACCAGGCCGAGCAGATTGAACGGAACGCAGCAGCAGCAGCAAAAGCAGGACAGCCACGAGAGAATGCCGCAAACCAGACCGGCAACGGCAAATGAATTTGTCCTTGGCGCCTGCATCACGCCCGGTTTCAGCGGCGCAATGGGCTGCGGCGTTCCCGGAAAATCATTCGCGAATTCCGGCAGCAGGCCGAGAAAAGTCCAGTCGGCCGCGCCTTCCATGAAAACAGGCGTGCGGCTCTCGACCCGCGCCTGCGCGATCCACTGGCGGATTTGCTTTGCGCCGGCGGGGCCGTAAGTCCGGCCGTCGTTGCCGATGACTGTGTAGTTCATTTTATTCCTCTCCGTGGTCGTGCGCGCCGTTGTCCGAACAAACGCCGCGCTTTGCGCCCGCGATAAAATCCAGCAGCGTCTTCGCCGCTGGACTGGTGAAAACATTCTGCGCCTCCGCCAGCGCCGCCCGCAAATTTTTTCCGCTGCGGAACAGAAATTTGTAGAGCCGCTTCAATTCCAGCCGCTGCTCCGCCGAAAATCCCGCGCGCCGCAGGCCGATGACGTTCAGCCCGCA
>Ga0209483_1000480_pt1 | contig 34985 bp, 24 predicted proteins | sample NGEPerA_FD_184508 | JGI IMG/M metagenome (GOLD analysis project Ga0209483, IMG submission 184508) | Arctic peat soil microbial communities from the Barrow Environmental Observatory site, Barrow, Alaska, USA - NGEE PermafrostL2-A... | ecosystem: Environmental > Terrestrial > Soil > Wetlands >...
AAGCGGAACGCGCTCAATGGCGAGGTTATATCCGGCATCGCCAGGGGTTATCGCGAGGCCCATGACGACAAGGACGTCCGCGTCATTGTCCTGACCGGGGCCGGCGACAAGGCGTTTTGCGCCGGCGCCGATCTGCAGAACTCCGGCGCCGCCTTCGCGATGGATTTCGCCAGGCCCAATGTCGATTATGCCGATCTGTTGCGGCTGTCGCAGAACGCCACCAAACCCTCGATCGCCCGCGTCGGCGGTGTCTGCATGGCCGGCGGCATGGGCCTGTTGTGCATGACCGACATGGCGGTCGCGGCCGACCATGTGATCTTCGGCCTGCCCGAGGTGAAGGTCGGCGTATTCCCGATGCAGGTGATGGCGCTGTTGCAGGACACCGCGCCGCGCCGCCTGATCAACGAGTGGGCGCTGACGGGCGAGCCCTTCGACGCCAGGACCGCGCAGGCCGCCGGATTGCTGAACTATGTGGTGCCGGCAGCCGAACTCGACGCCAAGATCGAGTGGTTGATCGGCCGCATCGCCGACAAGTCGCCGACCGCGATCCGCCGCGGCAAATATGCCATGCGCGCGATCGCCTCGATGTCGTTCGACGAGAGCATCGCCTATACCGAAAGCCAGATCGCGCTGCTCGCGATGACGGAAGACGCGAAGGAAGGCCTCAAAGCCTTCGGCGAGAAGCGCAAGCCGTCATGGCAGGGCAAATAATCCGTGGGGGAACCAAATGATGTCACATCTCATCGTATCGCGTGCGTGCATGTTGGTCGCGACCGTATTGTTGTGCGGTGAGCTGCCCGGCTACGCCGTCTCGGCGGAGCGCAGCCTTGGCGCCGATCCGGCTGCCGCCTGTGCCGCCCTGGCCGGCGCGGGTACGGCCGCGACGAAGATCGATTCGGCGTCGCTGACCGAACCAAAACCGCTGAGCGTCGCGGGGGCCGGGCCGACGCCTTCCGCCCGCATCAATCCGGCGACGCCGTCATTCTGCCGCGTACTCGGCCATATCGACCCGACCGATCCCAAGGCGCCGCCGATCCGCTTCGAGCTCAATCTGCCGCTGCAGTGGAACGGCCGCTCCGTGCAATATGGCGGCGGCGGCTTTAACGGGGTGCTGATCACCGGGACCAGCCTGCCGCCGGCGGCGCCATTCGATAGCGCTTCGCCGCTGGCGCGGGGATTTGCGACCTACGGCACCGATTCCGGTCATCAGAGCAAGCCGGGCGAACCGCCGCAATGGTTTGCCGCCAATGACGAGGCCTTCATCAACTTCGCACATGCCTCCTACAAGAAAGTGCGCGACACCGCGGTGATGCTGATCGAGCGCGCTTACGGCACGAAGCCTGGGAAGATGTATTTCCTTGGTAGTTCCGAGGGCGGGCGCGAAGGCCTGACCATGGCGCAGCGCTACCCCGATGATTTCGACGGCATCTTCTCCCGCGCCCCTGTGATCAACTGGGTCGGCCTGCAGCACGCCGGCACCCGCGCTGGCCTCGCGACCATGGGCGAGGGCTGGATTCGCCCCGCGCAAGTCAAGCTCGTGCAGGATGCCGTGCTCGCCGCCTGCGACGCGCAGGACGGCATCGCTGACGGGCTGGTGGAAGACGCGGTCGGCTGCAAGGGGCGCTTCGATCCAGCGAAATTGCTGTGCGCCAACGGGATGAGCGGCGACCAATGCCTCAGCGAAGCGCAGGTCGCGGCCATCCGCACGCTGCATGCGCCCTACAAGTTCTCTTTCACCCTCGCCAACGGCGTCAGCGAGTATCCGGGCTGGGGCGTTTCCGGCGAGGCGACGAAATCCTATGGGCCGACCGGCGGATGGAGCGCCTGGTGGTTGGGCGCCGCAGCGCCCGCGCTGCCGCCGCAACCCAATAACGGCATCGCCTGGGTCTATGGTGCCGGTGGCATCCAGAACATCTTTGCGCGCGATCCGAACTTCGATGTGCGCAAATACCGGCCGGAGGATTTTGCCGAGCGGGTGCGCGAAGTCTCGGCGCTGATGGATTCGACCAATCCCGATCTCGGTGCGTTCAAGGCCCATGGCGGCAAGCTCATCATGCTCGAGCACATGTCCGACTATGCGCAGAGCCCTTACGCGGGGATCGGATATTTTGGCGAGGTCCAGAAGCACATGGGTGAAGCCGCGGTGGCCGAATTCATGCGGCTCTATACGGCACCCGGCGTAGACCACGTCGGCAGCGGCGCGCCTGCGAATGTCGACATGCTGGCGGTTCTCGTCGACTGGGTGGAGAACGGCCGCGCGCCGGAAAATCTGACCGTGGTCGAACAGCAGCCGAAACTTCCTGTTACGGTCGACCGCTCCCTGCCGCTTTGCCGCTGGCCGGCCTGGCCGCATTACCGGGAAGGCGATCCCGGGAACGCGGCCAGTTTTGTCTGTGCGCCGTCATGAACGGAGTATTGACAGGCCGGCCCGCAATCCACCTTTCGCCATGCGCGAGATCGCTTGGATGTTGCTCGACCAAAGCATCGCCTGCACTGAAAGCCAGATCGCGCTGCTGGCGATGACAGAACGCCAAGGAGAGATTGAAGGGGTTCAGCGAGAAGCGCAAGTCGTCATGGCCGGGAGGTGAAAGCCAAATCAAAAATGTGGTTCGGTGCGTTGAAATGTGCATAGCGAAACGAAGCCAGCCGTACGCAAGGGCTTTACCAGTATCGCGCTGGGCCGCACATCATGGTTAGCCGGATAAGCGAGGAAAAATAGCTCGCCGTCGATCTCTTCAGGCAGAAGATGGATGTATCTTGGTGAGCTCTTTGGGTAGAGGGCGGGCTGCCCTCCCGAAATGATGGTCCAGCCATCACGTGGCGGCTTGTTAATTACCTGCTCAAGATCCCCATCACTGGGAAAAAATGCATCGACATCATCCAGTGAAGCGTCATGCGGCGCGATGACGAAAATGTCGCCGTCGAAGTAATGACTTCCTCCTGTTACGGCTGCGACGCGACGATCTTGCACATTGGCGAACGCGCCGGCGAGGTTGCGGAGAGAGTTGTCGGGTTTTTGCCTTGGCTGGAATGTCATCGAACGGGAGAGGCGGCTCTCATACGGCAGACCAGCGGAGGGTTCTGGAGCCCCGATCTTTATCGCGTCAAGATAGCGTTGACAGGCATGCGTGTCGGGAGATGTTGGCTCGATGAGAATTGTGCCAACGGGAGTTTTTGCCTTCGACCCCTCAGGGTATTCTTCTTGATCAATCGGACGTTTTCGCATCTCAAGGTGCTGTTGCCTGCACGTCACAGCCTTGTCATCTGGCCTTTGGAAACAAAACGTTAGGCTTTCAGGACGAATGAAAAGGCCGACTAGCGAGGGTTTGTCCTCGAACGCTGCTTCATAGCCGGACTTCCAAACAAACTTCGACAACACTTTTCGGCGGTTAATCCAGAGGCTGAAAAAGGCGGGAGGGTCAGCGCCTCCCGCGCCGTAGGGAAACACCTGTCCTTCCCCCGCACGTATTCGAATGTCCCAGCCACGTGAAAGCCGACAATCCGTGCGGTCGGGTCCAGTAGGAATAGACCCATCATCGATCTTCGTCGGTAAAGTTGCATATCGAGGTGGGCTGTCGTTCTCGCTCATTGCAAACCTGACGAGGGCAAGGTTGGCGACCCGATCACATGCCAAATCCACATGAGCCGCCTGATAATCAGCACGCGCCACGTTGGAGAACGTCATGAGCAGCAGAAATGCTATCAGCAAACGCATGATGGGCTCCTGTACCAACGACGGTCCTTGGTTCGGGGCTACCCCGGATTGGCCTTCAACCCGGCCGCCTCGATGCCGGCGATCGCGCAGATCTCGTCATTGTCGGAAGTATCGCCGCTGACGACGACGGCGCCGAGCAGCGTGCCACCGTCCTGGATCAAGACGCCGCCGGGCACCGGCACCAGCCGGCCCTGGGCGAGTGCATTCACCGCGTTGACGAAAGGGGCCTGCTCCTGCGCGCGCTGGAACAACGCCCGCGAGCCCATGCCCATGGCGAGCGCGCCATAGGCCTTGGCGTGCGCGATCTCGCTGCGCAGCAAGCTGGTGCCGTCCTGTGCGGCGGTGACTTTGACGCAGCCGCGCGCGTCGAGCACGGTGACGACGAGCGGCTTGAATTTTTTCTCGACGCCTTTGGCGAGCGCGACATCGAGGATCTTGCGGGCGACGTCGAGGGTGAGTTCAGCCATGGGTCGTTTCCTTTGCGAATGGAGAGGGAGTTTCGTTGGATTGCGAACGCGCGAGACTCATCGCCAGCACGCGCGCGACGTGAAGGGCCGTGCGGTCCGCGCCATCGGCGATCTGGTGCCGGCACGAGGTGCCGTCGGCCACGATCAGTGTTGCGGCATCGGCGCCGCGCACCGCCGGTAGCAGGGAGAGTTCGGCCATGTCGATCGAGGCCTGATAGGTGTCGGCGCCATAGCCGAAGGCGCCGGCCATGCCGCAGCAACTGGATTCGATGGTCTCGACCTCGAGTTCGGGCACGAGCCGCAGCACCTGCTCGACCGGCTTGAACGCGCCGAACGATTTCTGGTGGCAATGGCCGTGCACCAGCGCCCTGGCTGCGACGGGGCCGAGCGGCAACGCCAGGCGCCCGGCCTCCGCCTCGCGCACCAGAAACTCCTCGAACAACAGCGCCTGCGCGCTGACGCTCCTTGCGGTCTCGTCCGAGCGCAGCGACAACAATTCATCGCGCAGCGTCAACAGGCAACTCGGCTCGAGCCCGATGATCGGCACGCCGCGCGCGGCAAACGGCGCATAGGTCGCAACAAGCCGGTCGAGTTCGGCGCGCGCGTGATCGACGAGGCCCGCCGACAGGAAAGTGCGTCCGCAGCACAGTGGCCGTCTGCGATCGACTGGTCGCGGAAGATGGACGCGGTAGCCGGCGGCGACCAGCACCCGCAGCGCGGCCTCGAGATTTTCACGCTCATAGGCACGATTGAAGGTATCGGCGAACAGCACGACTTCGCGCCCGTCGGCTGGTCCCATCACCTCGACGTCGGACCCGAAGACATCGCGTCGCCATTTCGGCAGAGTTCGCTGCGCGCTGATGCCGGCGATGCTTTCGAACCATCTGCGCAGCGTCGGGCTGTCATTGCGCCAGTTCGCGAGCGGCGCGAGCCGGCCGGCGAGGCCGGCATAACGCGGGAGATAACCGACCAGACGGTCGCGCAGCGACAGCCCGTGTTTTGCGACCCGTGCCGCCAACACCTCGATCTTCATCTTCGCCATGTCGACGCCAACCGGGCATTCGTGGCGGCAGGCCTTGCAGGAGACGCAAAGCTTCATCGTCTCCATCATCTCGTCGGAGGTGAGCGCATCGGGGCCGAGTTGTCCCGAGATGGCGAGCCGCAGCGTGTTGGCGCGGCCGCGGGTGACATCCTTCTCGTTGCGGGTGGCGCGATAGGACGGGCACATCACGCCGCCTTCGAGCTTGCGGCAGGCGCCGTTGTTGTTGCACATCTCGACCGCGCCCTGAAAACCGCCGCCGGCGCCGGGCCAGGCCGACCAGTCGAGCGCGGTATCCAATTCGCCGGCGCGATAATCGGGCGGATAGCGGAACAGCGAACGGTCATCCATCTTTGGCGCGTCGACGATCTTGCCAGGATTGAGCAGGTTCTGCGGATCGAAGCGGTGCTTGACCTCGCGGAAGTCGGCGACGATGCGTTCGCCAAACATCGTCTGATGGAATTCCGAGCGGACCAGACCGTCGCCGTGCTCGCCGGAATGCGAGCCCTTGTATTCCCGAACCATCGCGAAGGTTTCTTCGGCGATGGCGCGCATCGCCTCGACGTCCTTGTCCAGTTTCAGGTTCAGCACCGGGCGCACATGCAGGCAGCCTTCGGAGGCGTGCGCATACATGGTGCCGCTGGTGCCGTGCCTGGCGAAGATGGCGTTGAGCCGCTCGGTGTAATCGGCCAGATGCGGCAGCGGTACCGCGCAATCCTCGACAAAGGAAACCGGTTTGCCAGCCTGCTTCATCGACATCATGACATTGAGGCCGGCGGCACGAAAATCGGCGATCGCGGTCTGCAGCGCGGGTTCGGTAACTTCGACCATGCCGCCCCATTTGCGTCGGGGATTATTCCAGCCAAAGCCGAGATCGGCCATCAGCTCGCCGAGCTGCTTCAGGCGGCGAAGATTTTCGGCCTGGTCTTCTTCGGCAAATTCGACAATCAAGACCGCGTCGGGATCGCCGCGCACGGCGGTCGCGATGATCGGCTTGAACATCGCAATGTCTCGGCCAAGCGACAGCATGGTGCGGTCGACCAGTTCGACCGCGATCGGGCGCAGCTTGACCAGATGCTGGGCGGCATCCATCGCCTCGTAGAAGCTGCCGAAATGGCAGACCCCGAGCACCTTGTTGCGGATGAGGGGCCACAGCTTCAGTTCGACCTGGGTGGTGAAGGCGAGTGTCCCTTCTGACCCGACCAGAAGATGCGCCATGTTGTTGGCGGCATTACGCGGCATCAGCGCGTCGAGATTGTAGCCGCCGACGCGTCGCTGCACTTTCGGGAATTTCCCGGCGATCTCTTCTGCCTCGCGTTCGCCGAGGTCGAGCATGTCGCGAAACAGCGCGATTCCGTTCGTGCTCGAATTCACCTGCGCCAGGTCGCGAGCGACTTCACCGAAATGCAGCAGCGTGCCGTCGGCCAGCGCGGCATCCATCGAGATCGTGTTGTCACGCATGGTGCCGTAGCGCAGCGAACGGCCGCCGCAGGAATTGTTACCGGCCATGCCGCCGATGGTCGCCCGCGACGCCGTGGAAACATCGACCGGAAACCACAGGCCATGCCTCTTGAGCTGGCGGTTGAGGTCGTCGAGTACGATCCCCGGTTCGACGACGCAGCAGCGGTTCCCGACATCGAACGAGACGATGCGGTTCAGGTGCCTGGAAAAATCGATGACGATGCCCGAATTCACGGTCTGGCCGCATTGCGAGGTCCCGCCGCCCCGCGGCGTGACGATCCGGCCCTCGTCGCGGCAGATCGAAAGCGCCCGCAACGCATCATCGATGCTTCGGGGAACCACGACGCCCGCTGGCATCATCTGGTAAAACGAGGCGTCGGTCGCATAGCGGCCGCGGGAAAAGCGGTCGAACAAGACCTCGCTGGTGGTCTCGCGCGCCAGCCGGTCTTCAAGCGTCATTGAACTGGGCAAGGAGGATGTTCATGGGGCTGCGAACATAGGCCTCTGGCGGGGAAGCCGTCGACCGAAAAATGCAAACAATTTGCGGGTTGTAGGTTGAAACATGGAATGCAATATGTTTGGCGGCCAGATCAGAGGAAGCCCCATGACCGAGCATCAGGGACGTCATTTTCTGCAGATTCCCGGCCCCAGTCCGGTGCCGGACCGCGTGCTGCGCGCCATGGACATGCCGGTCATCGACCACCGCAGCACGCAATTTGCCGATCTTGCGAAAGCGGTGTTCGCCGGTTGCCAGAAGATTTTCAAGACCGCGGGCGACATCATCATTTTTCCCTCCTCGGGCACCGGCGCCTGGGAGGCAGCGATCGTCAACACGTTGTCGCCGGGCGACAAGGTCTTGATGGTCGAGACCGGTCATTTCGCCACGATGTGGCGCCAGATGGCGGCGCGCTGGGGCATCGAGGTCGAATTCATGCCCGGCGATTGGCGTCACGGCGCCGATCCCGCCGCGATCGAGGCGAGGCTGGCGCAGGACACGTCGCACGCCATCAAGGCCGTGATGGTGGTGCACAACGAGACGTCCACCGGCGTGACCAGCCGGGTCGGCGATATCAGAGCCGCGATGGACAAGACGGGCCATCCTGCGCTGCTTTTGGTCGACACCATCTCTTCCCTCGGCTCGGTCGATTTCCGCCACGATGAGTGGAAAGTCGACGTCACCGTCAGCTGTTCGCAGAAAGGGTTCATGCTGCCCCCCGGACTCGGCTTCAACGCCATCTCGGAGAAAGCCCGCACTGCCGCGAAGACCAACAGGATGCCGCGCTCGTACTGGGACTGGGAAGAGATGCTCAAACCCAATGCGTCCGGGTTCTTTCCCTATACGCCGGCGACCAACCTGCTTTATGGCCTCCGCGAAGCCATCGCGATGTTGCTCGAGGAGGGGCTCGACAATGTGTTCGCCCGTCACCGGCGGCTGGCGGCCGCCACCCGCGCGGCGGTGACGCATTGGGGGCTCGAAGTGCTGTGTCTCGAACCGTCAGAATATTCGCCGGTGCTGACCGCGGTGCTGATGCCGCCGGGCCACGACGCCGACAAGTTCCGGAAAGTCGCGCTCGACAAGTACAACATGTCGCTTGGCTCCGGCCTGTCCAAACTGGCGGGCAAGGTGTTTCGCATCGGCCACCTCGGCGACCTGAACGAGCTCATGCTGCTCGGCGCGCTGGGCGGCGTGGAGATGGCGATGCACGATTGCGGGATCGAGGTCGCCGCCGGCAGCGGAGATGCTGCGATGGCGTCGCTGGAAGGACGCACCGAATCCAATTCCCCACCGCATTTGCGGGTCATCAAGACCTGACGGTAAAACCAGCGATAATAACAGCCAAAAGGCCTCCTTCTGGAGGGATTGACGGCGCCCGCCGGGCGAGGGACAAGCCCGGCAAATAGTGATATTCGAGCCAGGCAATAGCCTGAGAATCTCCCGGAAGGACGTCAGATGACCCTGCATACTGGAAGGCATTTTTTACAGATTCCAGGACCGACCAACGTGCCCGACCGGGTGCTTCGGGCCATGGACATGCCGACCCTGGATCATCGCGGTCCCGAATTCGCCGAACTCGGCCATGCCGTGCTGGCCGGCATGCAGCGCATTTTCCGCACCAAGCAGCCCGTCATCATCTACCCTGCGTCGGGCACCGGCGCCTGGGAAGCCGCGATCGTCAATACATTGTCGCCCGGCGACAAGGTGCTGATGGCCGAGACCGGCCAGTTCGCGGTGCTGTGGCTCGGCATCGCCGAGAAATTCAAGCTCGATGTCGAATTCCTGCCGACCGACTGGCGGCGCGGGGCTAATGTCGAGGAGATCGAGGCCAAGCTTGCCGCCGATCGCCAGCACAAGATCAAGGCCGTCTGCGTGGTGCACAACGAGACCTCGACCAGCTGCGTCACTCATCCGCTCGAAGTCCGCAAGGCGCTCAATCGCACCAATCATCCGGCGCTGCTGATGGTCGACACCATCTCCGGTCTTGCCTCGCTGGAATACGAGCACGATGCCTGGGGCATCGACATCTCGGTCGCCGGATCCCAGAAGGGCATGATGCTGCCGCCGGGCCTGAGCTTCAACGCGCTCTCGGAAAAGGCGCTCGCGGCCTCCAGGGCGAATGTGTCGCTGCGTTCCTATTGGGACTGGCACGACATGATCGCGATCAACAAGCTCGGCACCTTCCCCTACACACCGGCGACAAACCTGTTGTTCGCGCTGAAAGAAGCCATTGCGATGCTGGAAGAGGAGGGGCTCGACAACGTCTTCGCCCGCCATGTGCGTCATGGCGCGGCGACCCGCGCGGCGGTCAAGGCCTGGGGCCTCGAGACCGTCTGCCTCGATCCCCACAGCTATTCGCCGGCGCTGACCGCGGTGATGGTGCCGGAAGGCCACGACGCGGACGCCTTCCGCAAGGTCGTGCTGGAAAATTTCGACATGTCGCTGGGCACCGGCCTCGGGAAAATCAAGGGCAAGGCGTTCCGGATCGGCCATATCGGGCACTTCAACGATCTGATGTTGATGGGCACGCTGTCCGGCGTCGAAATGGGCCTCGATCTCGCCAAGCTGCCGCATCGCAGTGGCGGCGTGCTGGCCGCCATGGACGTTCTGAAAGGGCGCGATGTGGTGCCGATGCCGAAATCCAAGGCCGCCGTGGCCTGAGTCCGTCGCTTCAGCGGCGCAAAGAACAAGAAAGAGTGAGACATGAACGCTCCCGTCGCCGCGTCTGAAGACCTGCTCTATGTCGTCGAGGACGGCATCGCCCGTTTGACCTTCAACCGGCCGCAGGCGCGCAACGCGCTGACCTTTGCGATGTACGAGCAGATGGCCACGATCTGCGAGGGCGTCAACGCCGACCCCTCGATCAAGGCAATGATCCTCACCGGCACCGGCGAGAAAGCGTTCGCCTCCGGCACCGATATCTCGCAATTCCGCGCCTTCAAGACCGCGCAGGACGCGCTCGACTATGAGGAGCGCATCGATCGCGTGCTGGGGACGCTTGAAAAGGTCCGGGTGCCGACCATTGCGGCGATCGCCGGCGCCTGCACCGGCGGCGGCGCCGGGATCGCGGCCTGCTGTGACATCCGGATCGGCACCGCGGCCGCACGGATCGGTTTTCCGATCGCGCGCACGCTCGGCAATTGCCTGTCGATGTCCAATATCTCCCGGCTGGTCTCGCTGGTCGGTCCGGCGCGGACCAAGGATCTGATCTTCACCGCAAGGTTGATCGAAGCGCCCGAGGCGCTCGCGCTCGGGCTGCTCAACGAAGTGGTGCCCGACGTCGCGACGCTGCAGCGTCGCGCCGGAGAGACTGCCAAACTCGTCGCCGGCCACGCGCCGATCACGATGGAAACCGCCAAGGAGGCGGTGCGCCGTATCCGTCGCACCCTGTCACGCGACGAGGGTCAGGATCTGATCCTGCGCGCCTATATGAGCGAGGATTTCCGTGAGGGGATGGACGCGTTCCTCAGCAAGCGGACGCCGAGCTGGAAGGGCAAATAGGGGTTTGGTGCAGGAACTTCCTTCTGTCCGGCGGCTTGGGCTGCCTGATGCGGTTTCGCGAAGGATTTAGTCGCGCGATCTGCATTCCGGTTCAAATGCCAGCGACAGATGGCCGCAACTGAAATCCGTTCTCGCGCAAAATCCGAAACCGGTTCGCGCGCAAGTTGTTTTGTCCGTGCATGTTGACGCCGCCCAAGCCTCGGTAATATAATCGCTGAGGTTGCGATGACGTCTGCGTATTTTTTTCGCCGTTTTATTATGATGAAGAACTCCTGATTTCTCATGCCGATCGAATTGCAACCGTAAGTCATCAAACTGAAAAACCAGGGCTTTAGCTTCGCAAACGCGACCGTATCGGCATTCATCACCGCTACCACGCTTCAAGTCCGATCGCGGCTCACGAACCGGCCAAACTCCGAATAACCGCGCCTGCTGCCTCACGCGCAGCGGGGCTCGCATAACACGCGCAGGCAGGGGGGTTCATGACCAATCATTCACCGCAAATCACATCCTCGTCCGAGACCGGCAGCTTTACCGAACTCAGCAACACCACCGGTTCGACCGTGCTGCATCAGCTGTCGGGCACGATGAATTTCACCGACGTCGATCACACCGACACCCACACCACCTCGGCTTCGCTGCATTCGGCGGCGCTCTCGAGCGGCTCGGTGATTCCGGCTGCGTCGCTGGCGGATTTCAACAATGCGATGACATCGCAGATCGTCAGCGATCATAACGGCTCGGGCCAGTTGAAATGGTCGTTCAGCGATGCCGATGACGATTTTGATTTCCTTTCCAAGAACCAGACGCTGGTCCTGACCTACGACATCACAGTCTCGGACAATCACGGCGGAACGGCCATGCAGACCGTCACCGTCACGGTCACCGGAACCGACGACAAGCCGGTCATCAATATCGCGCCCGCGGTGACCATCACTGAACAGGCCGGCCAGACGCTGTCACTCTCGCCGGATACCGCGCCCGTCACCATCAACTTTATCGATCCCGACCTCACCAATACCGGATACACCGCCACCGTGATCGCAGCCTCGGCGTCGGGCGTGACCACGGGCATCCTGCCCGACGGGCTGGGGACCGCGGAGTTGATGTCGTTCCTGGACATCAACGGCGTCGTCAAGGCGTCCGGCTCGAGCAACGGCACCGTCAACGCCACCTTCGCCGCCCCCGATCTGGCCTTCGATTATCTGGCGGCCGGCGAGAAATTGACGATCAACTATGTCATCCAGCTTGACGACCACGCCGGCGGCGTCACCACGCAGAACGTCACGGTGACGGTGATCGGCACCAACGACAAGCCGATCTATCTCAGCGGTCCGGAGTCGGCGCACCTGATCGAAGGCCAGCATGTCTCGCCGGCGGGAAATCTCACCGCGCAGGGCGACCTGCTGTTTAGCGACATCGATCTGTCGGACACTCACGCGGTTGCGACCACTGTTACAGCGTCGCTTTCCGGCGGCGGCTCGATTCCGCTGTCGAACGCCGCCCTGCTTGCCGCGTTCTCGCCCTCGGTGTTGGATTCAACCGGTCATCTGCTCGGCGATGTCGATTGGAACTTTGCGCTGCCGAACAACATGACCAACTTCATCGCCGGCGGTCAAACCCTGACGCTCACCTATCATGTCATGGTCAACGACAACCACGGTGGCTCGGCGATCCAGGATGTCACGATAACGATTCTTGGCACCAACCATCCCGTGGTAATCACCAGCGGGCCGGAATCCACCACCACGGCGGAGCTGGCCGACACCACAGGTTCGAGCGCCGTCGACACTACCCCGACGATCCCGGCGGGAACGCTGAATTTTACAGATGCCGACACCAGCGATGCCCATACGGTCGCGGCGTCGCTGTTGTCCGACACCTGGTCGGGTGGTTCAACCGTACCCGCGGCAACGCAGGCCGATCTCGCAACGGCTCTTTCGACCACCCTGCACGATTCGACCGGTACGGGCACCGGCAGCATCGACTGGAATTTTGGGCTTGCAGACAAGGATTTCGATTTCCTCGCGGCGGGCGAGACGCTCACCGTCAACTACAAGGTCGCCGTCAGCGATGCCTCGACCACTTCGACCCAGACCGTCTCGGTTGTGGTGACGGGCGCCAACGATGCGCCGGTGATCACCAGCGGACCCGAAGCCGGGTCCGTCGCCGAGTTGGCGAGCACCCAGGGATCGTCGACGCCGGACACCACCGCTAGCACGGTTGCCTTCACCGATCCCGACCTCACCGATACGCATCAGGTCAGCGTCGCGCTTGATTCCGCGGTTTGGTCGGCCAATTCGTCTTTCGTGCCTGCGGACACGCTGGCCGACCTGCAGACGGCGCTGGCTACGGCCTTGCACGATTTCACCGGCAGCGGCAACGGATCGATCGACTGGACCTTCAGCCTTCCGGACAAGGACCTCGACTTTCTGTCCACCGGCGAAACGCTGACGGCGACCTATGACGTCACGGTCACCGATGGCACCGCCAGTTCAACCGAGATCGTGACCATCACTGCAGCCGGCGCGGAAGACGCGCCGGTGGTGAATCCGGACGTCGTGCCGGTGTTCGATTCGGCCGCTACGGATGCCGGCAATGCCGTCGCGGTCGGCAACGCCCTCACCGATGCGGGTGACAGCCCCGTCGACCTCAGTTCCTCGCTCAGCCTCAGCGAGGTGAACGGCCAGGCGGTCGGCAGCGGGATCGACATCGCAGGAACCTACGGCACATTGTTCATTGGTCCGGACGGATTTTACGAATATATCGCCAATGCGGCGTTCGATCAGCTTCAGGTCGGTGACAACCCGACCGAACAGTACAGCCTGATGGTCACCGACAGCCAGGGGCAGACCGAGGCGAAGACGCTGACCTTCAACTTCACCGGCGGCGACGATGCTCCTACCATCACCGGGGGCACCACGTTCGGTGCGGTGACCGAAAACGCCGGGCCGAGCACGCTCGTCAACGGCGATTTCGAAACCGGCGACCTCACGGGCTGGACCCAGAACGGCTCGCAGGTCCAGGCCCTGTTCCTGGGACTGGGGAGCGGCTTCGGCAACTACGCCGCCGAGCTTGCCGCGCCGGGCGGCGAGACGCTGTCGCAGAGTGTCGCGACGACCCCGGGCCAGCATTACATTGTCAGCTTCTCGGTCGCCGGCGACCCCGAATCCGTCAACAATTCGTTCATCGCGACCTGGGACGGAATCCAACTGCTGGCGCTCAACGATGTCCAGTCCGGCGGGTTCACCCACTACACCTTCGATGTCGTGGGAGATCCCGCAACCTTTTCCACGGCGCTGCAATTCAGTTACACCGACGACGGCTCGGCGATGTTCCTGGACCAGGTTTCGGTCAGTCCCGAAACGGCGCCCGCGACCGAGACGACCGGCGGCGGCATCTCCTTTGCCGATGTCGAGACGGGCGATACCCATACGGCGAGCTTCACGCCGTTGGACAACAATTATGTCGGCACCTTCTCGCTCGATCCCGTGACGGAAGCTGGCGGCACCGGCTCGGTCAACTGGCACTTCACGGTCGACAATGCGGACATCCAGTTCCTGGCGCAAGGTCAGACGCTGACCCAGGACTACCTGGTGTCCGTGACGGATGACCACGGCGCGTCCACCGTGCAGGACATCACCGTCACCCTCAACGGCACCAACGAGGCGCCGACCGCGGTCAGCGAAAACGTCGTCACCGACGCCGGCGCCAACGGCGTCGTCGACATTCCGGGATGGGCGCTGGGGTCCAATGACACCGATCCGGATACCGCCGACCATCATACCGTCAGCAGCGTGGTCTCGAGCTCCGGCGGTAGCGCGCCGCAGTTCGCAGGCGATGTATTCTTCGTCGACGACGCGACGCCGGGCGGTTCGTTTGACTATACGTCGACGGACGGGATCGCGGTCTCCAGCAATACTGCGACCGCGACCGTCATCAACAACGCGACTTCGGCGACGTCGCTCACCGCCGGCAGCGGCGACAATATCCTGATCGCCACCAACGGCACCGAGACGATGACCGGCGGCACCGGCAATGACGTCTTCATCGGCAATTCCGGCGGTCACGTCATGACCGGCGGCGGCGGCAACAACATCTTTGCGTTCCTGCATACGACCGATGGCACTGCCACCATCACCGACTTCAACAACGCTACCGCGCAGGACCACATCGCGGTCTCCGCCAGCGGATTTGGCGGCGGTCTGACGGTCGGCATGGACGTGACGCCGATTTTCGAAACCTCTGGCGACAATCAGTTCTCGGGGTTTGGCCCCGAGTTCCATTTCGACAGCGCCAACCAGACGCTCTACTTCAGCGCCGACGGTACGACGGCGTCGGAGTTGACGTTGGCGCAGGTACAGCCGGGGGTGACACTGCACGCGCACGATATCCTGATCGTGTGAGCTGATCGGCTGGCTGCTCGGCGCGGGCTTTCTCGGCAGCCCGCGCTTCTCAAAATGCGGCGCCGAGCCTGTGCTCGCGGTCTTCGCCATGATGCGACCGGACGGCGGATTGCTGCGGTCGTGGCGACATCGCCGTGCGCGCGCCGGCCATCGATCCCTTCGACCAAGTGCTGATGGCGAAAGCGGCAGGCGTCGGGCTGACGGCTTGCAATTTCATGGGAAAGCCATAAGGAGAGCGGCCGGCTGCGGCTTGAACTCGTATGCGCCAGGCCGCACTATGCCGCCAACAAGCCGTCCGGCGGCGCTGGACCTGGCAACGCGATGGGGAAGAAACAAGTGGCACATATCCTGAAAGTCGCAGCCGCGCTGACGGCTATGCTGGCAGCTGCTCCGGCGACCGCCGCCGGCTGGGAACCGACCAAACCCGTCGAGATCGTGGTCGCAGCCGGCGCCGGTGGCGCTTCCGACCAGATGGCGCGGATGATGCAGGCCTCGATCCAGAAAAACAATTTGATGAAGCAGCCGATGGTGGTGTCGCTCAAGGGCGGTGCGTCGGGTGCCGAAGCGCTGATGTACATGAAGTCCTCGGAGGGCGATCCCAACAAGGTGCTGATCGCCTATTCGCTGATCTACATGCTGCCGCTGTCGGCGAAGATTCCGTTCAACTGGCGCGAATTGACGCCAGTGTCGGTGGTCGCGCTCGACCAGTTCGTGCTGTGGGACAATGTGGCCGGCCCGAAGACCGTGAAAGATTTTATCGCCGCCGCCAAGGCCGCCACTTCACCGTTCAAGATGGGCGGCACCGGGTCGAAGCGCGAGGACAACGTGCTGACTGTGTTCATCGAGCAGAAGACCGGTGCGAAATTCTCCTATCTGCCGTATAAGTCCGGCGGCGAAGCGGCGACCCAACTGGTCGGCAATCACACCGAATCCAACACCAACAACCCGTCGGAAAATCTCGAGGTCTGGCGCGCCGGCCAGGTGCGCGCGCTCTGCGTTTTCGACAAGGAGCGTATCTCCTACACCGCCAAGGTGACCGAAACGCAATCGTGGCACGATATCCCGACCTGCAAGGAAGAGGGGCTCGACGTCGAATATCTGATGCTGCGCGCGATGTTCCTGCCGGGCAAGGTCACGCCGGAGCAACAGGCGTTCTACGTCGACCTGTTCCAGAAGGTGACGCAGACGGCGGAATACAAGGACTACATGGAAAAGCAGGCCTTGAAGCCGATCTTCCTCACCGGAAAGGACATGCTGCAGTTCCTCGAGGAAGATGACGCGCTGAACAAGTCGCTGATGACGCAAGCGGGGTTCGTCGCGAAGTAGGCGCGGTTCGCCGCGGGCTGTCCGCTTTCGAGCGTTGCGCGTCGCGATGCGGACGACGGTGGCAGCTATTGGACACGCCCAGGAAATCACCAGCGAGCCCGGGAAAAACTGATGTCCGATTCCGAAATTGAAATTGTCGTCGACGATCCGACCGCGCCGGAGGCTGATTCTCCCGCTGTAACCAGCATCCGCGTCGCCGACATCGCGGTGTCGCTGCTGCTGATCGCGCTGGCGGCGACGCTTGGTTATGACAACTGGCGCACCGGCATCGGCTGGGATTCGACCGGCCCGCAAGCCGGCTATTTTCCATTCTACCTGTCGCTGATCCTGGCCGGCGCCAGCCTCTACGGCCTCGCCGCCGCCTTTGCGTCGCGAAAAGAGGCTTCGGAATCCTTCGTGACCCGCGCGCAGCTTCGCCGCGTCATGGCCGTGTTCGTTCCAACTTTCCTGTTCTGCCTGGCCACGCAATATCTCGGACTTTACGTCGCGAGCTTTCTGTTGATCGCCGGCTTCATGCGGATGGTCGGGCGGATCGCGCTATGGAAGTCGCTGCTCACCGCTTTCGTGTTCACCGCCGCGATGTTCGTCACCTTCGATATCGCGTTTGACGTCATCATGCCGAAGGGACCGCTCGAGGCGGCCTTCGGCTATTAGGATTCTGGGATGGAAGCCTTCGGTCTGCTGTTCCACGGCTTCGCCGTTCTGCTGACGTGGAAAACCCTTCTGCTGATGATGGTGGGTCTGGTGCTCGGCATCTTCGTCGGGGTGCTGCCGGGATTGGGCGGCCCGAACGGGGTGGCGATCCTGTTGCCGCTCACCTTCACCATGGATCCGACGTCCGCGATCGTGATGCTGTCCTGTATCTACTGGGGCGCGCTGTTCGGCGGCGCCATCACCTCGATCCTGTTCAACATCCCGGGCGAGGCGTGGTCGGTCGCGACCACTTTCGACGGCTATCCGATGGCGCAGCAGGGCAGGGCGGCGGAAGCCCTGACCGCGGCCTTCACCTCTTCCTTCATCGGTTCGCTGGTCGCGGTGCTCCTGATCACTTTCCTGGCGCCCTTGATCTCGTCGTTTGCGCTCAAATTCGGTCCGCCGGAATTCTTCGCCGTCTATCTCCTGACCTTCTGCTCCTTTGTCGGCCTCGGGCGCGAGGAAAAGCACAAGACGCTGATCTCGATGTCGCTCGGCCTGCTGCTCGCCGGCGTCGGCATGGACACGGTGTCCGGCCAGTTGCGCATGACCTTCGGGTCGAATGACCTGTTGCGCGGCATCAACTTCCTGGTCGCGGTGATCGGTCTGTTCGGGATCAGCGAGATCCTGCTCACGATGGAGGAGCGCCTGGCGCTGCGCGGACATGCCGCCAAGATCAGCCTGCGCGTGGTGCTTTCGGTGTGGAAGGACCTGCCGAAATACTGGGTGACGCTGTTGCGCTCGTCGTTCATCGGCTGCTGGCTCGGCATCACGCCGGGCGGGGCGATCGCGGCTTCCTTCATGGGCTATAACCTCGCGAAACGCTTTTCCAAGGATCCCGAAAGTTTCGGCAAGGGACGTATCGAGGGCGTGTTCGCGCCGGAAACCGCGGCCCACGCCTCCGGGACGTCGGCATTGTTGCCGATGTTGGCGCTCGGCATTCCCGGCTCGGGTACCGCGGCAATCCTGCTCGGGGGCCTGATGGTGTGGGGGCTCAATCCCGGACCATTGCTGTTCGTCGAGCACAAGGATTTCGTGTGGGGCCTGATCGCCTCGATGTATCTCGGCAACATCGTCGGCCTCGTGCTGGTGCTGACCACGGTGCCGATCTTCGCATCGATCCTGCGGGTGCCGTTCGCCGCCGTCGCTCCGATGATCGTGGTGTCCTGCGCGATCGGGGCCTATGCAATCCAGAACGCCATGTTCGACATCTGGCTGATGCTGGGGTTTGGCGTCGTCGGCTATGTCTTCAAGAAAGTCAGCATCCCCTTGGCGCCGTTCACGCTGGCGCTGGTGCTCGGCAACCGCGCCGAGGACGCCTTTCGCCTGTCGATGATCGGCGCCGGCGGCGACATGAAAGTATTCTGGTCGAACGGGCTGGTCGGCTCGATCACGACGCTCGCCATTCTGCTGTTGTTCTGGCCGGTGATCGACAAGGCCTTTGGCAGTGTGGGACGTCTGCTGCGCCCGGCGAGGGCGCCCCTCAGGCCGTAACCCGGCCTCGTGCCGGCGCCTCGTTCTCCTGCGATTTCGTGCCTTTGATCGGGAATCTGCGTGACGCGGTTCCTGCGTCGATTCGACGCCCGAACCCGTTCGAGAACAGCCATCTCTCGGATAATATGAGATATTTCAAAGGTTTATGTGCCTTCTTGGAAGGTGGTCAGGTCCTCCCATCGCGTGCGAAAGTCGGCAACTGTGACTTTGCTGCGACAGACTCTCAGGCTCCATCGTCATAAATTTCTGAAAGGTTTCCAGATGTTCCCAACTTTGCATTCTGACCCCGAGGGCCTTTCGATGAAGCGGATTTTGATTGGAAGCGTGGCGGCTCTGGCGTTGGCAACCACCGGAGCCATGGCGGCCGATCTCCCGGCCAGAGTCTACACCAAGGCGCCGGTCATCCCGGCCGTGATCTACGATTGGACCGGGTTTTATATTGGCGGCAACGTCGGCTATAGCTGGGGCCGCGCGCGCACCGATGGCGACCTTACGGGAACCCAGAACGTCAGCGTTTTCCGCACGGCCGGCCCCACCCTGGTGTCCTCCGTGACCACCGCGCTCGGTACATTGCCCTTGATCGGCCGCGCTGACGTCAATGGCTTCATTGGCGGCGGCCAGGCCGGATATAACTGGCAGCGCGGGACCTGGCTGTTTGGCCTGGAAGCCGACATCCAGGGAAGCAATGAGCGCGCAACCTCCGATGTCTGCACCGCCGCCGGCTGTCCCGCTGGTTCCGGCCTCTTCACGGCAAACTACAAACTCGACTGGTTTGGCACCGCGCGCGGACGCGTCGGTTTCCTGCCGACCGATCGCGTCCTGCTGTATGCGACAGGCGGTCTGGCGTATGGCCATTTATCCGCCAACGCGCCGCTGCTCCCGCTGAGCTGGGGTTCCACCCGTGCCGGCTGGACGATCGGCGCCGGCGTTGAGGCCGCGATCGATAATCATTGGTCGGTGAAGCTTGAATATCTCTACATGGATCTGGGCAACATCGGCGGCAACACGACAAGCGCCACAGCCGTAACGAATGCCCTGAACACGCCGACGCCGGGCTTCAATACGGTTACCACGACGACGCTGACATCCGTGTTCAACACGCGCTTCACCGACAACATCCTCCGCGCCGGCATCAATTACCGGTTCGGCGGGCCGGTGGTCGCGAAATACTGATCCCGACCGGCAGATGAAGCAAAAAGCCCCGGCATCCGGGGCTTTTTTATGTGACACGCCTTTATGCGCGGCTTATGTGATCCATCGCAGCGCGACGCGCTCCGCTAGACCACCTTGGCCTGCCGCAGCGCCGCGACCTCGTCGGCGCCAAATCCGAACTCGGCAAGCACCTCGTCGGTTTGCTCCCCGAACTCCGGCGGACGCGCCGCCATCCTGCTCGGCGTTCGCGACAGCGTGACCGGCTGGCCGACCAGGCGGATGTGACGGTTCTCGGCGTTGGGCACGTCCTGGGCCATGCCGAGATGCTGGACTTGCGCGTCCTCGAACACCTGATCGATTGAATAGATCGGGCCGCACGGCACGCCGGCGGCGTTGAGTTCGCTGACCCAGGTCTCGGTCGATTTCTTCATCGTGAGTTTGTTGATCTCGGCATTGAGCGTGTCGCGATTTTTTGAGCGCGCAGGTGCGGTGGCATAGTCGGGATTGGTCACGAGTTCGGGTGCGCCGATCGCCTGCGCACAACGCTCCCAGATGCGTCCGCCTGTGGTGGCGATGTTGATATAGCCGTTGGACGTCTTGAACACGCCGGTCGGAATGCTGGTCGGATGATTGTTGCCCGCCTGCTTGGCGACATCCTTTTCCATCAGCCAGCGCGAGGCCTGGAAATCCAGCATGAAGATCTGCGCCTGCAGCAGCGAAGTCTGCACCCACTGGCCCTCGCCGGAGACCTCGCGCTCCAGGAGCGCGGTCAGGATGCCGATGGCGCAGAACAGTCCACCGGTCAGGTCCGCCACCGGAATGCCGACCCGCATCGGACCCTCGCCGGGCGCGCCGGTGATCGACATCAGACCGCCCATGCCCTGCGCAATTTGATCGAAGCCGGGACGCTTGTGATAGGGGCCGTCCTGGCCGAAGCCTGAGATGCTGCCATAAACGATCCGCAGATTGATCTTTCGCACGCTCTCGTAATCGATGCCAAGCTTGGTCTTGACGTCGGGCCGGAAATTCTCGACCACGACGTCGGCCTTCTCCGCCAGCCGCCGGAATACCTCGAGGCCTCTCGGATCCTTCAGATTGAGCGCCATGGCGCGCTTGTTGCGGTGCAGGTTCTGGAAGTCGGAGCCGCGGCGCGGACCGCCCGGCTGCTCGCCGGCCGCGTCCTCCATCAAGGCGTCGATCTTGATGACGTTGGCGCCCCAATCCGCGAGCTGGCGCACACAGGTTGGCCCGGAGCGGACGCGGGTGAGGTCGAGCACGGTGAAGCGGGACAGGGCCTGCGAGGCACGCGGAAAAGCCATTCAAGGAACTCCGGACGAGGGATGCGGGAAAAGGGCCAAGGTTTGATCGGTCAGATCGGTCGCAAATTCAATAGCCGATCATCGGCTGGGCCGGCGCGGTACCGCAAAGCCGATTGGGGGCGCCGTCACAGACACGAAGAAGTATGCCGACACCTTTGATACCCGCAAACCTACGGCCTTGTCGGCCAACCATTTGCCGCGAAGCCATTGCATTATCTCGCGTAAGTAGCGACTGGGCGGCATTTCGGGGTGGTCTCGGGGTTCTCGTTACCGCTTGCCGGGAGCATTTTCGTCAAAACGCGACGTATCGTTAAACCGCCAATTAGCACTTCGGAAACTATGCTGAAGCTTCAGATTGCGACATGCTAATTGCGATTATTCGGCACGATTTGACCGAATCAGTTAGTCGCGCCGCGGGCGCTCCAAGCCATCCGGCTGGCATTGAACGAGCCTGAATCCTGTTGAAGACCAAGGACTAAGCAATGAAGTCTAACCTTTCCACTAATCCGTTCGGCGCCTTCGACGGTGCCTCCAACCCGGACGGGTCCGACTTCAACGCGAATGCGTTTAGCCCCCCCAGCCTCGCTCCGGCCTTGCCGATCCCGGCGCAGGCGCCCACCCTGCCGGCCGAATCGGCGGAGGCGCTCTCCGCTCAGGATGGCCCCGGCGGCCCCGGTTCCGTCGTCTCCGAGGCAGCCCCAACCGGTGGCATCGCCTTCAATCTGGTGTTTGACGCCGCAGCCATGGCCGCAACGTCGGCGGCGGCCGCTTTCCGTGCCGGCATCGAGCAGGCGGCATCGATCCTGTCCGCGACGATTACCAACCCGATCACGGTAACGATCGACATCGACTACAGCGGAACAGGCGGCGGCGCTTCGTCGGGCCCCACCGGCGGTCTGTTCGAGAGTTACTCCACGGTCAGGGCCGCCCTGGTCGGCAACGCCGCGACAGGCGACACGGTTTTCAACTCATTGCCAACGGGATCGACGATCCAGGGGCAGTCCGCTGTCGCCGTCTGGGACGCCCAGCTCAAGCTTCTTGGAATGGCGCTGCCCTCAAACTACACCGGCGTCGACGCCGTCTCGACTTTTGCGACCGACATCGACCCGAGCCTGCTGATCGGCGTCGCGCTTCATGAATTGACCCACGCGCTTGGTCGCGTGCCCTATGGCATGCCCGATGGTCCGCAACCCGATATTTTCGATTTCTATCGCTTCACCAGCGCTGGCACGCGGCTGTTCACCGACAATATTCCCGCCTCGGCGAGCTATTTCTCGCTCGACGGAGGCAATACGAAAATTGCCGATTATGGCCTGTTTTCGGATCCGAGCGACTCCCTCAACCCGGGTCCGACCCAGCTCGGCTCACCCTATAGCAATCTAACTCCGAACGATCCCTTCAACGAGATCTACGGTCCCGGCACGGTGCAGGGCCTCACGACCATCGACAAAGAGCAGCTCGATGCCTTGGGGTACAACACGATGGTGCCTTCGACCGTGATCGAGTCGTTCGGCTCGACCCGCCTGGTCCAGGTCGGCAATGATTATTTCCTTGACAGCAACAGCACCGGGACCGGCCCCGAAGTGATCTATGGCGCCGGACCTCTTACGGTGGGGGAGTTTGTCTGGACGCCGATCGGGGCAGAGCAGACATCGACCGGATATGAGATCGCGTTGAAGAACGCGGGCAGCGGTCTGTATACGGTTTGGATTGCCGACAGCAGCGGCAACGTTACCTACGACCCGATTGGCAACGTGTCCGGAAACAGCCCGGTGCTGGAAGCGCTGGAGACGAGCTTCCATCAGGACCTGAACGGCGATGGCGTGATCGGCATTTCCGGCACCACCATCGAGTCGTTTGGCTCGACCAGTCTGGTTCAGGCTGGCAATGATTATTTCCTCAATAGCAACAGCACCGGGACTGGTCCTGAGGTGATCTATGGCGCCGGACCTCTTACGGTGGGCGAGTTCGCGTGGACGCCGATCGGCGCAGAGCAGACGTCGACCGGATACGAGATCGCTTTGAAGATCGCGGGCAGCGGTCTGTATACGGTTTGGAACACCGACAGCAGCGGCAACGTTACCTACGACCCGATTGGTAACGTGTCCGGAAACAGCCCGGTGCTGGAAGCGCTGGAGACGAGCTTCCATCAGGATTTGAACGGCGACGGCGTGATCGGCATTCCCGGCGCCACTATCGAGTCGTTCGGCTCGACCAGCCTGGTTCAGGCTGGCAATGATTATTTCCTCGATAGCAACAGCACCGGGACCGGCCCCGAAGTGATCTATGGCGCCGGACCTCTTACGGTGGGGGAGTTTGTCTGGACGCCGATCGGCGCAGAGCAGACGTCGACCGGGTATGAGATCGCGTTGAAGAACGCGGGCAGCGGTCAGTATACGGTTTGGAACACCGACAGCAGCGGCAACGTTACCTACGACCCGATTGGTAACGTGTCCGGAAACAGCCCTGTGCTGGAAGCCACTGAATTGAGCTTCCATCAGGATTTGAACGGCGATAGCGTGATCGGCATTCCCGGTGCCATCGAGTCGTCCGGCTCGACCAGCCTGGTTCAGGCTGGCAATAATTATTTCCTCGATAGCAACAGCACCGGGACTGGCCCTGAGGTGATCTATGGCGCCGCGCCTCTTACGGTGGGCGAGTTCGTGTGGACACCGATCGGCGCAGAGCAGACCTCGACCGGGTATGAGATCGCGTTGAAGAACGCGGGCAGCGGTCTGTATACGGTTTGGAACACCGACAGCAGTGGTAGCGTTACCTACGACCCGATTGGCAACGTGTCCGGAAGTAGCTCGGTGCTGGAAGCGCTCGAGCCAAGCTTCCATCAGGATCTGAACGGCGATGGCGTGATCGGCGTTCCCGGCTCTCATACCATTGCATCACCTGTCACGACGCCGGCCGCATCGGTCAGCGTCGTCAACAGCGATGGTTTCGTGTTTAGCTCGGTGTCAGGCGCCGGCGTGACTTCGAGTACGCCAAGCATTGGCACGACAGCCTTTGGCGGACTCCCGGCAGGCGCCTTCATCACGTCGGCGCCATCTGTAAGCGATGCTCAGGCCGCCATGCCGCATCCATTGTTGCAGTTGGCGGAAGCCGATCCGTTGTCGCATCAAGACAGTCCCATCGGCGCTTTTATCGACCTGCATGCGGGGCATTTCCTCATTCAGTGATGGTTTGCAGTGATGGCTCGCTGCAGCCGTCGCGCAAATGGCGGGCTACCGTTCTGATTCAATCAGAACCGGAGATGTTCTGGGGAACCCGTCCCATTCCCATCATCACCACGCCGAGCCCGGTCCGGTAGAACAGTCTCTGGACCACGAAGAGAGGATAGAGCGTCGCGCGGTTGAGGATGATCCGGACCCAGGACGGGAACACCGTCTTCCATGGAATGTCCCGGATGCCGCTGGTTTCGGTTTGCTCCCTCTGGCTCAACCCTACCTTGGCAGTTTCGGCGCTGCGGGCAACCATCCTGACGCTGATGTTGAACAGCATGTTGATGGTGGGAACGCCGACCGACCAGACCGAGACCTGGCCGAGATCGGCCTTGCGCAACACAGCAGCCAGATCGCCGCGGTCGTAACGGCGCAGGTGGCCCACGGTCTCGTCCTCGAAGCACCAGAGGTCGCGCCGGCCGGGAACGGCGATGATGACGGTGCCTCCCGGCTTCACGTACTGGGTGATCTTCCGGGTGAAGCCGAGGTCGTCCTCGACGTGCTCCATGACCATGTAGCTGATCGCGATATCCACCTTGGCGAAGTCCGCAGGAAGGTCGTGCACGTCGCCCGGCTGCAGGCGATATTGTCCCTTGCGGATATAGGGATCGAGCGTCTTGCTGGCGATCTCAAGCGCGCGTTCGGAGAAATCGACCCCGATGCCGGTAAGACCTGCGTCGCACATCAGTTTCGACAGGCCGCCGTCGCCGCAACCGACGTCGAGAAAGGTCTGTCCGCCGTATTTCTTCAGCGCGTCGCGCAACGCTTCCTGCGTACAGAAGGTTCCCGGCGGATCGATCTTCACGAATTTCATCTTTGTCCTGACGCGCGAAGCGCCGGCGGGAGGGGGAGCTCATTGGCGTTATTCACGCGCATCGGATCACGGCTCAAAAAATTATAGAGCAATTCCAATGTCTTGGTCTGTCTATTCTCACAACCGCAGCGTCCAGATTGAAGATTCAGCACAGGCTGCGTGATTTCGCAAGAATGAGCTAAGTTACCACGCAAGCGAGCATTATTCGGATCCGACAAGAAGGGTTGTTAGCCTATTGAAGAAAAAGCAGATCATCGTCTTCGGGGCCGGCGAAATTGCGGAACTGGCGGATTTCTACTTTACCCATGATTCCGAATTCGAGGTTGCCGCCTTCACGGTTGACGGCGCCTTCCTGAAGGACGCGGAGTTCCGGGGCAGGCCGGTGCTGCCTTTCGAAGGGATCGCCGAGCAGTTTCCGCCGCAACGCTACGGATTGTTCGTCGCCGTCAGCTACGCAAAACTCAATGCGCTTCGCGCCGAAAAGGTGGCGGCCGGCCGCGCCATGGGTTATCGGCTGGCGTCCTATCTCAGCAGCCGCGCAACGATCTTCCCCGGTTTCGAGCCGAAGGAAAATTGCTTCATTCTCGAGGACAACACCATCCAGCCCTTCGCCAGCATCGGCGCCAATGTCACGTTGTGGAGTGGCAATCACATCGGGCATCATTCCGTTATCGAGGACGATGTGTTTTTGGCCTCGCAGGTCGTGGTATCCGGCGGTGTAAGGATCGGGGAAGGAAGTTTCGTGGGCGTGAACGTCACGATCCGGGATCACGTCACGGTTGGCAGGAAATGCGTCCTCGGCGCCGGCGCCCTGGTGCTTGAGGATCAGCCGGATTTTTCGGTCGTGGCGCCGCGCGGGACCGAGCGGTCGGCGGTGCCCAGTAGCCGCCTGCGAAATCTGTGAGACCGCAATGTCCTGGCAGCGCCTCGGTGTCGTTTTTGTTCCGGACGGGACGCACCCATGGGCGCGCAGCCACGCGGCGCTGCCGGCGCCCGTCCATCTCGACGGCGATATCTTCCGCTTCTTCTACAGTTCGCGCGATGCCGAGAAACGATCCCATGTCGGATGGGTCGATGTCGAGGTGTCGGACACTCCGCGTATCGTCGAGGCCGCTCGCGAGCCGGTGCTGTCGCCGGGCACCGACGGGACGTTCGATGACAGCGGCGTCGGCGTCGGCTGTATCGCCGAAACCGACAGCGGCCTTGCGCTCTATTATATGGGATGGAATCTGGGCGTGCGCTCGCCCTGGCGCAACGCCATCGGCCTGGCTCGAGCCCGCTCGCCGCGGGCGCCGTTCGAGCGTTTGTCGCCGGGTCCCGTTATCGATCGCTCTCCCGAAGATCCCTACACCTTGTCGTACCCTTGCGTGCTGCGTTTCGGTTCGCAGGACTGGCGGATGTGGTACGGCTCCAATCTGGCGCCGACCGTCGGCAACACCGACATGCGGCATGCCATCAAGCTGGCCCGCTCCAGCGACGGCATCCGCTGGATGCGGGATGGTACGACCGCCATCGGCTTTGCGACCGAGACCGAATACGCGCTGGCACGTCCGAGCGTGGTCAGGACCGGCGACCGGCTGCTGATGTGTTTCGCTTGCCGCGGGGAGCGTTACAAGATCGGCGCAGCATCGAGTAGCGACGGCGTGAACTGGACGCGGCTCGATGCCACGATGGGGCTCGACCCCTCGGACAGCGGCTGGGATAGCGAGATGACCTGCTATCCCGCATTGCTCTGGCATCGCCACCGGCTCTGGCTCGCCTATAACGGCAACGGCTACGGCGCGACCGGCTTCGGCCTTGCGGTTTGGCAGGGCAGGCTGGCGGTTTAGCCGCCATTATTTTTTTGCACGGGAGGCGAGATATTCGGCGACCGAGCGCGGCGTGCGAACGTCGTAGCCCAGCAGCCGGCGCAGTTCGCTATCTGTTGCAAATGGCTCGCCAAGCGCATCGGAAATATCGATCTGTTGCCGCAGCAGCGGAATCGAATAGACATGATTGACTGCGCGCCGCGGCCGGTCGGTCACGTTGACGCCGCCGCTGTGATACATCATGCAGTCAAGGATGATGAAGGATCCGGCGGGCGCGGCGATGGTTGCCGCTTCCGCCTCGACAAAGCGATCCGACGGAAATGCCTCCTGGCGATGCGAGGCCGGCAACACCATGGTCGCGCCGTTTTCGACGGTGAACGGGTCCAGGCAAAACAGCGCATTGATGGCAAGCGGGCGCGACGAAACGAAATGCTGGTACGGCAGATCGCGGTGCCACGCCCCCTGATTGTAATTCGCCGCGCGCGGCGGATTGATCACGCCGTTCTGCTGATTGAGCACGACATAGCCGGAAATCAGGTGTTTGCAGATATCGAGAATGGTCTTGTTGGTGGCGAGCTCGAGGAATACCGGCTCATAGGCCATCGGCAGTCGGACCGTATTGTGTTCGTCGATGGCCTTGAGCGCCTCCGCGCCCCCGTGCTCCGAAAAATGCCGCTGCCGGGCGCGTTCGAAGGCGGCGGATAGATTTTCCAGCCAACCAGATCCATAGCCGCCGTCGACGACGGCATAGCCGAGGTGACGTATGGACTCGACGGCATATTCGACGTCAGTCGCGGATGTCGTCTGTTCGGTCGCGCCGTACCGTCTGGGCTTGTCGGATGGCATGAGACCCCGGTGGTTTGCGATCGGTCAATCGGGCTGAGGGCAATCAGGTGACCGAATAAAGATTGACGAAAGCTGCAAGCCTGCCGTCGTTCCTCGAAAAATCGATGACCTGATCGAGATCCACATCCTCGACACCGTGATAGGTACGTCCGTCGAACAGGATCAGCGATCCGAAGCCGCCCTTTTCTTCAAGATCGATCTTCTGCTTGTCGATGTCGTAGATCACGCCACCGCCGGTGAAAAAATCGGTATTCTTGCGGCTGAGAAGAACGCAGATCTGATAAAACGGCTTGCCGATCTGTGCATCGATGACCTGGGGAAAATGCGTGTCGCGATGGGTGGCCATGAAGCCGCCGCCCCGGGGATAATGGTGAACCCGGCAGGCATTCCAGAAGCGGTCGCGCTCGGGGTTCGAGCCGAACGCGGCATCGACCCCCATCAGCTTGTTCCTGATCAGGATCATCAGGCCGAACAGCTTGCGGAGCGCTGGATAGTTGCCATCGTTGGCGTCGAAATAGATCGACTGCAGATTCTGCGCGTAGCTTTCTCCGAGGCCATTGCTCGAACCGATCGCGAGTTTTCGCCATGGCTCTTCCGAGAGGGCGGTGTATTTGAATCTCTCGCGTGGCGCATGGAGTTTGGACGCCCGCAAGCAGCGACCATATTCGGCGCGGGCCTCGAGGCTGGTTTGCGCGACCTCCGGATCGTGCAGGATCAGGTAGCCGCGCGAACCCAGTTCGCTGTCGATCCTGGCCGGGTCGATTTCGGTCATGTTCATTTCACGGGGCCTCGTGTTGGACGCGCCTGACGGGCAGGGACGGCGGCCTGAAGCCATTTGCGTATTGCCCCGCGCGATTGCTGTCAATCAACTGGGGAGCGCCCTTCCCGGACCGGAAAGTCGTTTTAGCCCTTGCCGGCATGCCGGACCATGATCGTGAACTCGTAGAGTCCGTAATCCTGCAGCAGCGCCACCGAACGTCCATAATGCGACAGGCAATAACCTAGCATTTCGGTCGGATCGGCATAGAAAAGGTTGGCGCGCCGGCGTTCCGGATCGCTCGATAGGCTGAGTACGTTGAAAGCGAAGCCGAGACTGCCGGCGCGCGAAAGGCTCTCGATCGTTTGTTCGACGTAGCGGCTCCAGACATCAATTGTCACGTTGCCTCTGACGTTGAAAATCCCGCTTGCGATCGCGAAATCCGCGACCTCCGTCGGTTCCGCTCCCACGCGCCAATCCCGGTCGGCAGCCTGACCATGCAATTCGCATGCCTTTGCGATCATGTTTGGCGCGACATCATAGCCGACGAAGTGGCCGCGGTGACCCGTCGCGCGCAAGAAGCGATAGAAGTCGCCGAAACCGCAGCCGATGTCGATGATCGAGGCATTGGGGTTCTCGTCGAGCAGGCGGAGAAATTGCCGGTGACGCCGTTCATGCGATTCGGCGCCGTTCCAGTCGACGCCGAGCGGGGTTGGACCGTGCGCATCCAGTTTGGACGCGTAATACGCGGCAACCCCCTGCAGGATCGAGGAACGGTCGTCGTTAGTCATGGCTCGGCGCTCGTACCCTGACGAAGGGTATTTACCCTCGAATTCGGACCGGTGTCCGCCGCGCCATCCGCACGGTAAACCCGGCGCACGCTGGTGAGCGGCCGCCGTTTGGTTTCGGCCAGGATATTGGCCATGTAGATTCCGAGTATCCCGAGGATAAAGGTTATGAGGCCGCCCAGAAACCAGATCGAGACGATCTGCGACGTGAAGCCGTCGACCCCGATCCCGGACGTAAAATACCTGCCGAGGAAATAGAGGATGACGGCAATGGACAGACCGAAGATGGAAATGCCGACATAGAAAATGAGATAGAGCAGCCTGCTCGAGGTTGTCGTGATATCCCTTATCGCCATTTCAACCCGACGTCTGAGCGTGTAGCTGGTTGGCGACAGCGACAGTTTCTTCAGGGCGATTGGTTGCTGGCGGAAGCCGGTCACCTGCCACAAATGCGCGATCGAGAATTCACGATCGCGATGACGGAGCAGGGCCCTCACATAGTCACGCGTCATCAGCCGTGCGGTGAAGACGTTGCGCGGAATCGGGTGGTCGCTCAGGGCTTCGAGAAACCGGAAAAACAGCGCGCCTGGCAGCTTCTGGACGAGGCCGCCGCGCCGCGATTCCAAAATCCCGTAGACCACGTCGCAGTCGCCCTGCCGGAAACGCTGGTAGAGCTGCTCAAGATCCTCGGGCTGTTCCTCCAGGTCGCTGTCGATCAGGAAAATCAGGTCGCCGGCGGCGTGCGCGAGCCCCGTCATCAGCGCCTTGTGGTGGCCGAAATTGCGCGCGAGATCGACGATGACGATCCGCGGGTCGGCGCGCTGCAGTGCGAGAGCGAGATCGAGGCTGTTGTCGGGCGAGCCGTCATTCACGATCACCATCTCGATGTCGTTCGCAATGGCTTCGGCCGCCTGCATGGCGCGGCGGTGGAACTCGTCAATGTCCAAGGCCGATCGATACAGCGTCGTCACGATGGAGAGTTTCAAGGTTGTAGCTCCGCCAGAAATCGATCCTGAGTATAGATGAGAAAAACGCCCTTGTTTTGCAACGTCTTAGACGGCAGCCCGCCCACCCGAAACCTCATAGGGCAATTGGACGGCGCTCGCAATTGCAATGCGGCACGCAATGAGCCGCTGCTCCCCGTCCGTGCCGATCGCGGATGTCCTGGGCTGCGCCCAATCGACGCGGACACATCCGACAAAAATACACAATTCGTTTGAACCGCTGTTGCATTCCCGGGACATACTACTTGGGCGCGTTTCGTTCGCCTGTTGCGCCGTATTTGCCGTCATGCTTGATTTGCTCGGGAAACTTTGCTGTTTGAAGGCCCGTCGCAGAACGGGTGTGAGGGCAGACTACAATCTCAGGAAGTGGGGGTGACATTCGTCGTCTTTAAAGGCCATCATGGGCACCCCTGAGGGGCCTTCAATTGACCGGAAGTCGCGCCGGGGTTTCGGAAGCGGAACCATATTGCGTCATTATTTCAGCACGGCTGGGAGAATCCCGGCCAACACAAGGAGGGGTTTATAATGCGTCGTTTCGCTCTACTGGCTTTAGCCGTTGGATTCTTAGTACCATTTCTGGCGTCGGCGCCTGCCCACGCCCAGGCGACCCGGACCTGGGTTTCCGGCGTCGGCGACGATGCCAATCCGTGCAGCCGCACGGCACCTTGCAAGACTTTCGCGGGCGCGATCTCCAAGACGTTGGCGGCCGGCGAAATCGACTGTCTCGATCCAGGTGGATTCGGCGCTGTCACGATCACCAAGGCGATCACGCTCAACTGCATCGAGACGATCGGATCGGTCCTGGTGGCCGGAACCAACGGCATCAATATTAGCGCCGGGGCCGGCGACAAGGTCGTCCTCAGAGGTATTCAGATCTTGGGACTCACGCCCAACGCAACTCAGGGTCTCGTCGGTATCAAAATCAACACCGCCGGGATGGTCTCGATCGAGAACTGCGTGATCACGCAATTCAGTCAGCAGGGTATTTTTGATGGGCGCACCAATGCCAACGGACAGCTCTTTATCAAGGATACGACCGTCAGTCTGAATACGGCCGCCGGCATCGCCATCGCCGGCGCAGCCGTGAACAAGGCCGTACTCAATAACGTCATTTCGGTGGGCAATGTGTTGGGCCTTGCGGTCGCCGTAAACAATGATGTCGTCGTCAAGCGGTCGGTACTCTCCGGCAATACGGCAGGCGGCTTGACCGCGGACGGCGGCGGTCAAATCACCGTCGACGACAGCGCGATTAGCAATAATGGCGGAACCGCCGGGGTGGAGGCGAACGGCAGCAACATCCGGGTTTCCAATTCGGACATTAATTTCAATACCGGCGCTGCGTTCTCCGGCTCGCCGGTGACTTATGGCAACAACCGCGTTTTCGGAAATGGCTCTGTCGGAACCACGACGGCGGCCGGAACCGGCGTCCAGAATTTGGGTGAGCAGTGAGCGCAAAATTCCAATGACTGTATGATTGGGCGCAAGCGAACGCCAAACAATGCAATCCCGGGCTTCATGCCCGGGATTTTTTCCATGCGAACGGTCCAGCTCAGCCGGTCCGGCCCTTGCTGGCCGCGTGCAGATATTGCGGCGCCCCGGGTCCGGCATTGAACAGCAAATCCAGCGCGGTCACCGCATGTTCGAATCCACCGTGAAGCTGCGGATATTCCGGATAGCCGTCGTAGTTCATCCATTCCGGCGTAATGCCGGCTGTCCGGAACATCGGCTCGTCGAAATAGTCGCGCGCCGAGGGCCCGCTTAGATAGCGATCGGCGCCGGCCGCGCGCACCATCGCCAATAGCCGTTCGGTCTTGGCGCCCCGCGCCGGGTATTGCGTATCCCGGACGAAACCGGTCTTCAATCCCAGGAGTCCGGCGATCCCTTTGAGAAATATCGCGTTCACCTCGGTCAGCCGCGCCTCCTTGTCGGCGCGCTCATACCAGGACTTCACGACCGGCGCGAATTGCTCGAAGAACGGCGCGCGCCGGTACGCTAGTTCGAGCGCGCGCCAGTGCTTGTCGGCCCAAGGCTTTTCGATTTCGACCTGGTCGATCGGCTGCTCGAAGCGGCCCTTGGTGACCACGGGGATGGTCAGCCATTCGACACCGTTGGCCGTCTTGATGCGGTTGCGGTTGTGCCAGTGCCGCTTCACATATTGCGCGCTGTCATAGATCACATATTCGTCGCATCGCCCGATCAGGTCGAAAAAGCCCTTCCAGGGAATGTAACAGGACTGGATGATACAGATGCGCACGAAATGACTCGAAACCGGACGTGGGACAGACGCCACGTGCCAAAGGATTGGCACGGTGCATGATACTGCGCGAGATGCCAGTGCGGTTGTTTCTGGCCGGATCCCCGCCAGTGCATACAGTTATCCAGTGCTGAAATCACGCATTTTTCAGCGTCGGTCTAGGCCGGGTGATTAGCATCATCTCCCACCTTCGGCCGGCGCACAGCTCGCATTCACCACGTTCCACATCTCAGGTTTCTTCAAATTGGAGAGCCGAAGCGGTGTTCCGTAATGTTCGACGCAATAGGTATTGAGCAATGACTGCTTATTAATGTCGGCGATCAACGGAATTCCGGCCTGGGATCGCAGCCGCGCAAGCAATCCTTGTCCGAAGCGCTCGTCGGCGAAGGGCACGGAAAAGGGCGCAAGCGTGAAGACTCCCAGGCCGTAGATTCGCGTGTCGTGCAAATCCGCCTCTCGTGTAAAGACTGGAAACACATATTGAAAGGGAAGGCCATCGCCCCACACCACGGTTGAGGAGGGCGAGATGAATTTCCCGGGCCGGGCCAGCGGGAGCAGTGCGTCGTTCGCGACGGCATCGCGTGCCGACTGCACGCCGTTTATCACGCAGCCGACGAGCAGGATGCCTGCGACTGGAATAAATTTCGAGCGCGATGGCAGGAATGTCGTCGCGCTGGGAATGACGGCCAACAGGCTGAACAAGGGGATGAAGACCCTCGCTGTGCCGGGACGACCCAGCACGCCGAGGGCGAACATCACGAGCAGACAAGTTACCCAGGCAAGGAGCAGGCCTGGCCTAATCAAGAGAAGCAAGAGGCAGGCGCCGGTGAAAACCAGCGGAAGCAACTGGTGACCGAACATCGCAAGGACGGAGGAAAAGCCGGATGCAAAATTCGTTTTGCTGGTTATCTGCATAGGAACTTCACGAAGCAGCGTTTTCAGCAATTCAGGGTCGATGAGCCGCGGGTCGGCGAAAAAGTAGCTTCCGATGAGCCGGACATCGTTCTCCGACAGTCCCAAACGCCGCACGACGTCGGGGTACTGCAAAACGTGATCGACGGCGCCGAAATCGGTGAAGGGGGCTCGAGCGAAGTTGCTCTGCCAGAAGCTACGCCACTCGGGTCCGGAATATGCCCATACATCGATCATGGCCGCAGCCGCGATGCAGACCGCAAGTACCGATACGGCAAGGCAGGCGGCGCGGGATCGAGCCAGCTTCCGCCACGGCAGGAGCGGCCATCCAACGCCGATGACCAGCACGAGTTCCAGGGACCGTATCAGGCAGGCTAGAAAGCCCAGGCAACATGCTGCGATCAGGTTGAAGAGCGAGTCATCCCGATCATACGCCAGCAGGCCGAGCATCATGGTGACGGTGAGCAGCCCCGCCGTTATCGTGAACTGCGGGAAGAGAACAGGACGCGTGAACACGAGCGCGAGAACCAGCACGCTGACGAGATATCCCGTTCCGGTTCGAAGCAGGAAAAAAATCGTCGCCGCGCCCGCCAGTGTCAGCGCCAGCAGCGTTGCTATGGAATAGCCGAGCAGACCGTCAATGGAGGGCAGGCCGCGAACGATCGCGCCCCACAGCACGTTGGAAAAAATCAGGTAAGGCGATCCATATTCAGCGATCCCATATCCATGGGCCACCATCGACATCGCAACGTCATCGTTGGTTTCCCATACCGGATCGAAAGCCAGGCAAAGCAAAGTGACGAACGCGCTCGAAAGCGCGACACTGACGAGGAGATGGCGGCCCGCGGCGCCAGGACGCGCGCCGATCGCCGGCAGCATAACCGAGGGCTTCGGGATCATCGACTTTCCTATCAATGGCCGCCGGAATCCGCAATCCGGCCGGTCGTCGGTCCCGGAGTTTTGGTCGAGATCACGGATCGGAGGCGCGGAGTGGATTTCCCCGAGCCGCGGGGCTATTGTGCCGTCATGATAGACGGTCCGGTGAGAGTGAGGATGTGCGGCGTCGGTGACGCGGATGGGAAGGCTGTCTTGCCGGGACGCGAGTTGCTCTTCCGCCGTTTGGCCGTTCCGAGGCTTCTATTCGCGGTTGCGATCGCGACGCCGATGTTTTTGGCCATCAATCTTGCGCAGGCCCAATCGCTTCGGCAAGGCGTTTCCGCCCTCAATCGCCATGATTACGTGTCGGCGTCGCGGGTTTTCATCGCGCTGGCCGAGCGCGGGGATGCATCGGCTCAATCCTATCTCGGCTACATGTTCGAGACTGGACGCGGCGTGCCGCAGAACTACACCGAAGCCGCGATGTGGTATCGCCGGGCCGCGGAGCAGGGCGACAGCCTCGCGCAATATTCGCTCGGCCTGCTCTACGACAAGGGTTTTGGGGTGCCGCGGGATATCGTCGAAGCCGGTAAATGGCTGAATTTGTCGACCGCGGCCCGGCGATAC